>Ga0222676_1000010_pt1 | contig 113884 bp, 126 predicted proteins | sample AntAcemetagen870_FD_179815 | JGI IMG/M metagenome (GOLD analysis project Ga0222676, IMG submission 179815) | Saline water microbial communities from Ace Lake, Antarctica - #870 | ecosystem: Environmental > Aquatic > Non-marine Saline and Alkaline > Saline | place: Antarctica: Ace Lake...
CTTTTCGTTGACTGTCGCTGAAATATGCAGGAACCGTAATAACTGCTTCTGTTACAGTTTCACCAAGCTTTGCTTCAACATCAGCTTTAATTTTTGAAAGTAACATTGCTGAAACTTCCTCTGGTCGATATTTTGTATCACCCATAGTAACTTTTACATCACCATTATCTCCTTTTGTAACTTCGTATGGCAATTGATCAATATCTTTTTGTACAGACTCATCATCAAAACGATGACCAATGTATCGCTTTACACCAAAAATAGTATTCTTTGGGTTTGTTACCGCTTGACGTTTTGCCAACTGCCCAACAATTCGTTCTTTGTTTTTTCCTATTGCAATAATTGAAGGTGTTGTTCGGTTGCCTTCTGCATTTTCAACAATCTTTGGTTGCCCTCCTTCGATGATGGCAACAGCTGAGTTTGTAGTTCCTAAGTCGATTCCTATTATTTTAGACATAATATTTTTTAGTTAGTTTTTAACTTTTGTGTTGATAAACTTTTACTTTTGCAGGCCGAATAACTTTTCCATTCAACTTATATCCTTTCTGCATTGTTCCAATAATTTTATTGTCTTTTTTCTCATCATCAGTTTCTTCGATTTCAAGCGGTTCATGTAATTCTGGATCAAATGTATCTGTTTCTGCAATTTGCTCAACACCATAATCTTCGAGTGTTTTATGTAATTGCTGAGAAATATACTCAATACCTGTTCGCCAATTCTGATCTACCTTTTCCCAAACTTCTGTATTAGCCATCGCCGCATCAAAGTTATCGAGATTAGGCAATAATTCTAAAATCAAATCCGACTGTCCACGTTTTCTAATCTCAGTTCGTTCGTTATCAAAATTCTTTTGAAGGTTTGAATAGTCAGCAAGAGATCGTTGCCATCCGTTAAGATTAGTTTTAGCTTCAGTTTCAGACTCTTTTAACTTTTTCCGAAGCTTTTTCATTTTATCATTCACACCAGATTCTTCGACAATCTCTTCTTCCACTTCTAATTCAACATCGTCTTGAATATCTTTATTTTCATCACCCATATTTTTGAAACTTTAGGTTTATAATTTAAAGTATTTGTCATGCTGAATTTATTTCAGCATCTCCACCTTACGTTATTCTAGATCCTGAAATAAATTCAGGATGACAAGAATACACTACCTATTATAAACATATTTAAGTTTTTGACAAGTTTTTCACGACCAAAGAATTATTGTAATACTGTTATATGTGTGGTATATTATCGACATGAATAAGAAAAGTGGTAATTCCATACAGAAAAGCATCTTAGAGCTCTTACAGAGCAAGCGAGCAGCTGACATAGCCAGTATTACCGAATATGTAAAAGAACATTGCGACAGTGCGGCTCGAAAAGTAGCTATTAAATATGTCATTTCTCGCAGTCTCAAAAATCTAGAGAAAAGTGGTGATATTACTTTACATAAAACCGAACAAAGCTCGTTCGCACGATTAACATCAATAGGCCGACATAAATTACGATCGCTTCGATTATCTGAAAATACACACCTAATGCCACTTGGATGGGACGGAAAATGGCGTATAGTTATCTTAGATATTCCAGAGTCAGATAAAGAGAAACGAAATGCTTTACGATATATATTAAAAAAAGCAGGATTTGTCTGCTTGAAAAATTCAGTGTGGATCTCCCCTCACCCGTTTGAACATATGTTGGAAAACATGAAAGAAGACCTCGAGCTATCAAGCGAGCTTTCAATTATTGTTACAGACTACCTAGACGAATCATCTGAAGAAGAATTTAGAAGAGCTTTTTGGAAATAGTACTTGACTAGTAAACATCTTTTGATATACTTAAAATATCAAGACGAAGAGGGATCCGAACGGCTAATTACCTAAGGAGCCCTTTTCTTTTATCTCAATTTTTCTGCGAATATCATGACTCTCAAGATAGTCAAATTTTTCTCTACCAATCGATTTGTATAATGATGAAGCAAACTTCTTGTTGGGAAATAACATGGTTTCAAACCTACCTTCTTCAATCAAAAAATCAACCAACATCTTATAATCACCATCACCAGAAACAAGAATTATATTGTTAAAATCTTCCCGCTTATAAAGCCTCTTCATTATTGAGAATATAATATCCGAGTCAACGTTACCTTTTTTCTTACCAAGCATTGCAACATTATGCTGGCGAAATACAAGAATAAATCCAGCTGACTGTATTTCTTCATATAAACTTTCAATACGATCACCTTCTTGAACATATCCAAGATAATAATATGCTTTCCCAACATTATATTTCTTTTCAAGATATACACGAAAACGAACAAGGTCAATGTACCAACACGGCTCGCTTTTTGTAGTTCCCATATAAAGATTCTGACCATCTATATATGCAATATTTTCTTTATAATCAGACATAACTATATATTAACACACTCTAAAAATCATTCATGTGCGCGCAACAAAATTCAACTCTCGCTCACTTGAATATATGTTAGAAAATATGAAGGAAGATTTGGAATTAACCAACGAAATTTCAATAATAGTCACAGACTATCTCGACGAATCATCTGAAGAAGAATTTAGAAAAGCTTTTTGGAAGTAACTAACTCCTTTTCTTTACTTTTGTAAGTAATAACACTCCTGCAATCGCAAAAGGTACAGCAACTAACTGAATAAGCGTTGGATCGTCTCCTAAAATGAAAAATGCTAAAATAATTGTAAAAATTGGTGACATACTTGAAAGTGATATGGATTTTGTAACACCAATTCTAAATATACTTTCCACCCACATTATTTTTGTAATTCCAAATAATATGATTCCATTAATCAGAATGACAATCCACGTACTACCTGTTGGAAAAACAATAGTCTCACCTAACATATGAGCAAGTAGAAATAAAAATGGTGTTGCGATTATTGTTCTACAAAGCAATATTTGCTCACTTTTTAAAACTGAACGTACTTTCTTTTGCAAGTGATTACCTAATGGCACAATAAAAACTGCAAGCAATATTAATAAATCACCTATTTGAAAACCATAAAAATTTGGTAAAAAAATAATAATTGCACTAGCAAACATTAAAACAACACCCATCATATTATTTCGACTAATTCCTTCTTTCTTCCATACATTAAAGAAAAGAAATGTGAAAAGTATCTCCATTGTTCCAATGATAGCAGCATTACCCGGACTTGTATGTTCAAGTCCTAAAAAAAATAATGCGTAGAAAATAACTCCGTTAATCGCAGCAATACTAAGTAACGGAATAAGAAGCTCTTTTTTAAACACATTTACCCATGATCGACGTACTACAGCTAGTACAAAGAAAAATACAAGAGATATAGCAGTTGTCCACGCAAGTGCAGTAATAGAACCAAGACCGACAAAAGACAGTACTGTGAGAATTGGAAACAACGACCAAAGTACCGAACTTGATAATATGGTAATTTCACCAACTCTTTCTTGTGAGAGATTTTTCATCATAATAGTTTTCTAATATCATTTACAACTTCATCGACATGCTTTGAAGCGTCAACAACAACAGCGCCTACCTTGATCGCCCTGCATTCGAACTCTTTATAAGTTTCTAAAAGTAACTGTTGAATTTCTGGATGTTTTCCAAATTCATTATCTTCCCTTTGCATAATACGATCAAGAAACATCTCTGGCGAGCATTGCAACAATATTGTTTTATCAAACAATTCTTCTAGTTCATTAAAGTTATCAGCCATTCCGAAAACTAAAACAGTTTTGTTACTACTAATCAATTGTTCCAGTTTCTTTCTATCACATAACCATGCATGGCTTTTTACGAACTCAGCATTTAATTCTGCTTTATAATCAACAACAACTCCAGTTTCACGATGAAACCAGTGACAAAGTCCATCGACTTTGTCGACGTCAATAGTTTTATATTCTTGCTCTGCTAAAGCTTTTGCAACAGTAGACTTTCCTGTTCCTGATATTCCTGTGATTAAAACTTTCATAAATATTATTTCTTACAAATATAAAATATAGGAGGATACTTTCTCTGGTCTTCTTTAGATATTTGATATTCAGCATTAACTTCCAATATCTCAAATCCAACTTCTTTTATTTGACTTATAACTTCGCACTTTGACGGTATGTGAATATATTGCTGAGTAACAAATGTTCTGTCATTACCTCTTGTTTCGCGTGCAAAAAACCTGTCGCCAAAATCAATTTCTGGAATATTAAATCCTATTGGTTTTAAAATGTATAATCGAACCCATTGCCAAGCCCAGAATAATGTCAGTTTTTCCCATACCAGTCTCGGATGTGCTGTAAATATGCAGATTCCATCCTTCTTAAGAACTCGATACATTTCATGCAATCCTTGTAATCGATTATCTTTACCTGGAATTTGTGTCCAACCTTGATTAGAAAATAAAACATAATCAAAACTATTATCTAATAGATCAAGACGTGTAGCATCACCAATTCTATAATCAATATCTAACAATTGTTCTTGAGCTATTTTTTTTGCACTCTCAATCATCTTTGGAACCAAATCTATAGCAACAACATCGTATTCTTTTTTAAATAAAGGAATAGTTGTACGTCCAGTACCACAGCCTAAATCAAGAAGTTTCCCTTTAACAGTAAAATATTTATTTATAAAAAATTTCTCTCCTATCCAAAGACCGCTATGCGCAAGTTTTGCATAACTCTTTTGTGCGTTCTCTCCTGAGAATTCTTCGACGACAAGTTGTTTAAGATTTTTCATACTTACAGTATATCAAAAAACCACCGTAAGGTGGTTTTTTGTGAGATTCTGAAGCAAGTTCAGAATGACAAGATTATCGTTTTGACCAAGCTGGACCCTTTCGAGCTTTCTTCAATCCTGGCTTCTTACGTTCCTTACGTCGCGGATCTCGTTTTAAGTGACCAAAAGGTTTTAAAACAACTCGCATTGCTGGATCAAGCTCTACCAATGCTCGAGCGATTCCATGTCGTACGGCTCCAGCCTGGGCTGATATACCTCCTCCACTTAGCTTTATTGAAAATTCAAATTGTCGTTCAATCTTGCCTTTCGTAAATGGTTCTTGAACAACTTTGATATATTCTTCTACTGAAAAGTATTCTGAAAGACCTTCTTTACCATTGATAACAAACTTCATCTTCTTTGCATCTGACATTCGTAAGACTGCTGTTGCATTCTTACGTCGTCCGATAGTTTGGATGTATCCTTCGATCTTTTTATCAGTAATAATTACTGGTGCTTCTTGTACTGTGATTGTTTCTAGTTCAGACATATATTTATTCACTGATGATTAGATTCTTCATAATGTGTTGTCGCAATCGATTATTTGGAACCATACCGTATACTGCTTTTGTAAATACATCCTTGTATCCTTTACGGTCAATCAAGTGTCCTCGTGTTTCTCCTTTCAAACCTCCAGGGTATCCAGAATAGCGTAGGTATACTTCGTCCAACTTCTTTCCCGAAAGATCTATTTTTGAAGCATTTTCAATAGTAACCTTTACTTTTGGCATAACATGTCGTTCGTAGGTTGGCTCTGTCTTACCACGAAGTAACTCGGCAGCTTGTGATGCGATACGACCAAGTTTTTGGCCAGTTGCATCTAGTGTATATTCTTTTTTTACTGTTGTGTTTGCCATAATATTATACAAATTCAATGATAGCTCGCGGACTTGCGTCACCTTGTCGCGGAGGTAGTTTAGTAATACGTGTATATCCTCCTGCTTGATCAATATATTTTGGCGCAATAACGTCAATCAACTTCTTTGCAGTTGTCTCTTGGTTTCCTAGTCGTGTGATTATTAATCGACGATTTGCTAATGTAGCATTTCGAGCTTTTGTTATCAGCTTTTCAATGATTGGTCGCAATTCTTTTGCTTTTGCTTCGGTTGTCATGATCTTCTCATCACGCACCAAAGAGACTGCAAGTCCTTGCAATAGAGCTCTTCGTTGATTAGCTGGTCGTCCAAATTTTCGGTTGGCGTTGTGATGTCTCATGGAAAGTAATTCTAATGATTTATGACTTTAATGCAAGTCCGCTGTCTTCTAAAATTGTTTTAATCTCTTCAATCCCCTTTGCCCCGATTCCATCAAGCGATGAAAGGTCAGACTCTGTCTTTTGTACCAATCCTCCAAGTGTTCGGATATTAGCATCTGCCAAAGCGTTCAAGGTTCGTGTTGAGAAATCTACACTGTCGATTCGAGTTTTTAAAATATCAGTTACGTCTACCCCTTCTTCTGAGGAATCTTCTGACGTCTCTATAACTGGTGCTTGGATTTCAATAGCTGCTGCCATTGCTTCGTAATCTTGCTCACTCAAGTTAAGCATTGTCTTGATTTGAGTTAACATGATCTTCATTGAATCTTCAAGAGCTTCTTTTGGTGTAAATGTTCCGTCAGTTTCAATATTAATTCGCAATTTGTTAAAGTCTGTTCGGTCTCCAACACGCGTGTTTTCAACTTCGTAGTTAACTTTTCGAATTGGTGTAAATACCGCGTCAACAAAAATTGTTCCAGCGTCTACCTTATCTTTATTCAGGTTTTCTTTTCCAACAAAACCAAGTCCTGTAGCAACAGTGATTTCAGCTTCGAAACCATCTTTTCCTGTAGATTCACAAATATATTGTTCCGGATTAAGAACTTCAAGTTCTCCTGATACTTTAATATCAGCTCCTGTAACCTCTTTACTTCCAGATACTTTAATAGTAGCTGTCTGAGAACCTTCTCCTGTTACACGGAAACGAACTTGTTTTAGGTTAAGTAAGATGTTAATAACATCCTCTTTAACACCATCAAGTGTTGTAAACTCGTGATCTGCACCCTTAATCTTAACAGCAATAACTGCAGCTCCTGGTAGAGATGAGAGAATAATTCTTCGTAGTGAGTTACCTAAAGTATGCCCGTACCCAGGGTAAAGACCGTCGATCTCGTAAGTCCCTTTAGTTCCGTCTTCTTTTACGGCTTTTAACTCTGATGGTAGTACAATGTTGTGATGAGACATATGATTGCAAATTAATTTAGCTCTAATAAATAGTTCTAATGTTTAACGACTGTAGAATTCAATAACGGCTTGTAAATTAAGGAAAGGATCAGGATCTTTCGGTGTTCCCTTTACTTGTCCTTGCATCTTTGTGTTATCCCAGTTCAACCATGCAGCTGTTTTATGATTCTTCAGTTTCTTGTCGAGCTCTGCAAATACTATCTTACCTTTACTTCCTTCACGAAGTTCAATAACATCGCCTTCTTTTACTGCAAACGATGGAACAGTCGTTCGTTTTCCGTTTACCAAAAAGTGTCCGTGTGACACCAATTGTCGAGAAAGTCCACGTGTGTGAGCTACTCCTAATCGATAGACTACGTTATCAAGACGAGTTTCTAAGTGCTGAAATAATTTCAAAGCAGGCGATGTTGCTCCACTTTTATCTGTAGCTTTTTTAACATAGTTAGAGAATTGTCGTTCACGAATACCATAAGTGAATCGTACACGCTGCTTCTCAATCAATTGCTTTCCGTAATCAGTTGGACGTGACGGACGTTTTCCACTACGCATACCACGAGCTTGCGCGAGCATGAATTTTTGAGTTTGAGTTTTTTCGTAAACTCCAGCACCTAGACGACGTGCAACTTTATATTTTTTTACTTTAATGATAGCCATAATTCTATATATTACACGCGACGCGCCTTAGGTGGTCGTGGACCATTGAATGGAACCGGGGTTCGATCAATAATGTTAGTAATATCGATACCTTGTGCAGTAAATGAACGTACCGCTGATTCACGTCCTGAACCAACCCCTTTCACAACAACATTCACTTCTTTTATACCAATAACCTTGGCTTGTTCTCCTAGAAGTTTTCCAACCTCAGCAGCTGCAAACGGTGTACCTTTCTTTGCACCTTTGAAACCTAGAGCTCCTGATGAAGATGCTGCAACAACATTTCCAGTCTTATCAGTAAGTTGTACTAACGTATTGTTGTATGTTGATTGAACATACAGTGTTCCTTCTGCTAGTTTCCTTTTTCCTGTACGCGAAAGTGCTCGGTTCTTTAGACCTTTGTTTACTTTTGTTCCTTTCTTTGTGATGATACGTTTCTTTCCCATATTATGTCTTTGAAACCTTAGTTCGTCCTGATGCCATGGTATTTCGCTTGTTTCCACGAACTGTTCGAGAATTGGTCTTTGTTCGTTGTCCACGAACTGTTAACGAGCGAGCGTGTCGCATACCACGGTATGACTGAATATCTTTTAATCGTTTAATGTTCTGACTCTTTTCACGTCGCAATTCACCTTCGATCAAAAATGCTTCAATCAATATACGCAGCGCAGATTCATGCTCCGCAGTAAGATCTTTTACTTTTGTCATAGGGTCAACTTTAACTTGTTCGATAACTTTAGCAGCACGTGTCATACCAACACCATATACAGCGGTTAGACCGTAACGAACTTGTTTGTTATCTGGAATTGTAATACCTGCGATACGCATAGGGATATTATATGTAAGTTAATTAATTAAAGTTTAAATTATGTACATTCTCTGAGTTCTTTACAGTCTATCCTTGACGAGCTTTACGTCGTGGAACTGGACTAATACGAACAAGACGCCCTTTGCGTTTTACAATGCTTTCTCCCTTCTTTAGATTTCGTTTTGCAATTGATGTCTTAATTTTCATATAGATAAAAAAAATTCAGGGTACATTTCTTTATGTATCCTTTTGGTTGCTTGTTTAGCGAGAGTAAGTATACACAATCTATAAAATAACGCAAGCGCTTATTTACAGTCGTTTTACAAGTCGAGCTTTACCTCCATATGGGTCGAGTAAGATCTCTACCTTATCACCTATTAATACGCGAATTCGATATAATTTCATTTTTCCAGCAAGATATGCAATCTGATTTTCACCGTTTTCCATTTCTACTCGAAACATAGTATTCGGTAATGCTTCGGTTACGATTCCTTTTACTGTTGGTTCTGTTGATTTTGCCATAAATTAATAGTAGCAGAGTTACTACACAGGGTCAATCTATACACCAAGTTCAAGAACCTCAACTTTCACCTTCTCTGGAATTGAACGCAGCCATACAGGGTACATTTTTAAACTCGCTTTTTGAATACCGACAAACGCTGACATAGAGGTATTAAAATTCTTTTTCAAGATTCCAACTGCTGTTGTTTCAATAAGTTCAGTGTCAACTTGCCATTGAAAATCAAATATTCCTGCAATAGTAAATTGAACCGACGTGTCAGATTCACTTACAACTGCTGGGGTAACAATATTAATTGATACATCTTCAAAGTTTGTTACAAGAATTGGTTCACCTGCATACCCTTCTACAATTTCTTCTGCCAGTATCTGACTCAGCTCTGCACGATGAAATAATAATCCATATAACGCTCCCTCTTCTTTTATAATAACCTTGTCGTTATCCTCATCATCACTTGTCGGCAATGAAGTAAATGAAACACTTGAAAGTTTTGGAAAGAAAACAAATGCTTCGGGAATTTGTGCAGGTGCTTCTTTAACAAGACGGTCCTTTAACATATTATTTAAGGTTTCTTGCGCACTTTCTTTATCAGTGTCGTCAACAACTCGTCGTACCCCTGAGAATCCACCTACCATCGCGGTTTTTGATCGTGCGTATTGTGTATCAAATTTTGAACTACCGGTTTCACGCCATCCAGGAATAACAAAGTCAGCAAGTTCAGTATTATATTCTTCGCCTGGCTCATCTGCGTATACAACCACCTCCAATGATCCTGGTGTATCACCTGATGCCGCTGGAATAGTAATTGCTTTTCCTTTTGCTATTTTATATATAAGCCCTTCTGTCGTTTCAAATCGTGTCTCTTCAATCAATCGTTGCGACGATGATTCTTCGTTATAAACCACGATCGTTCCTTGCGCTTTTTCTTCGACAAATTCAGCTTCACCTGCGGTTACTGGTTGTGATAAGACTTCCTTAAGTGTAATGATTTCGTATTCGAAATCATCATCTACTGCCTGTTTGTATGCAGTCACTGTTACTTCTCCTTGGACTTGCGCGAACTCAGAAACAATCTCAATACGTGCACTACCCATAAATGTCCAAGCAATCAATCCCCCGACAATAACAAAAAGTATAACCCAAAAGACTACACTCGACCCTCTACTGTGGTGTTCTTTGTAGCTGTGAGTAAATCCTGTCGGCTGAGCTTTTTTGGTTTTCTTCTCACCTACTGCAGACTGAACTGATTGATGGCGAACAGGTACTGTTTTTTTTGACGTTACTGAAGTACGAGTAGACTCAGAAGTTTTTGAAGATGGTCGTTTTTTGATTGTAATGTCTCGAATGGTTTTTTTTGGCATATGTAATGTTTATGTAATTAATCTGTTATGAGCAAAAAATGCACCTGCTACAATAAATGGATCTAAGATAACCTCTTCATCGGTCACCAAGCCTTTGATTGTAGTACGTGACTCGTGCAGAGAAAAAGCTTGATCAGATACAACGAGCGAACTCAACCGACCGTCAGTTAATATTTTTTCATACCAATCTTGATACGCTGATTGCATATATACGTACATATTTCTTGGAAATAATCCACGCCCTGCAATATGATCCAAACCTTTATGAAGTAGTGACTCAACATGATCTAGTGCTTTTGGCGCAATACGACTTATTTTTGATTGATTTACTTCATCAAGATGTCCGTCGTTGTACATAGAAAGTAACTCTTGCATGTGTACTGGTTTCTGCCCCATTAATTCAGAAAAGCTGCGTACAATAGTATGGTCGCCAAACGGAATTGACATAACTTCTTGAATATAACCCTTACGAATTACTGCAAGATCAGTCATTTCACCACGCACATCAAGTATAGTGTAGTCTTTTGGCACTGAATCCATATGCGCTAGAGCAAAATATGATGCGAACATGGCAGTATGAAATTCTACATCAGCATGAAAACTGCTATGAATAATCTGTTCAATTTCATCACGAACATCACGCGGCATCATACTCATAAATGCTGTAACTTCGGCACGTTCAGCTTTCTTTCCAAGAGGGTCGTTATAGGTATAACCATTTAATTCGATGTGTACGATATTGTGCTCAAGAGGTACGTGACCGTCACCAATTTTTCGCCATTCTTTATGCTCTTGATTATTAAATTTTTTAAACTCAGCATTCACAAGATCGTCAGCAAATCGTTTTGAAAAAACAAATGGATGACGCTTACGGTATGAAATGGTTCGCACTTGGGCGGCATACCAAGGAGAAGCGACAAAAACAAAGACGCGATCTGGTGCGCATGGTGCTTGAGGAATAAGCACTGACAAAACTTCACGCAATGCATTTTTAACAGTAAACAATAAGTGTTCAGCGGTAATTTCTTGATACACCCCAATACTGATACGTTTTGTAGAAAGAATAACAGGTCGTTTTTCTGGTACATATTTCACCCACGATCCAGTAACACTGTTTGAACCAACATCAAATACTAGGCATGTTTTTTCTTCTTTCTCTTCCGAGTCAAATAACATACTTATAGTATAGCAAGTATCGTTTAAATCACGAATATACTTGTGGGAAATTTTGACTTTTTATAGACAAATCTATACAGTAAAAATAACTTACAGAAACATTAACAAATACATGAGTCATGAAAAAAATGAACTTAAGTGATTATGAAGGAGCCGTAGCAAGACTACAAAAACATTTTGGTGATGCACCTACTATGTGTATCACCACTGGAACATCTGGACCTAGATTTGAAGCTGAAAACAAACCTCTTGAATTCAATAAATTTTTAGCGCTTCCATTTGGTAATGCATACATCCATATGGCAGATGGTCATGCTGGGAAAATTGATGTAATTGAGATCGCTGGGAAAAACGTATGTGTACTGCAAGGTAGACTGCACTTCTATCAAGGCTATACGATTGAGCAAGTTGTATTTCTGTCACGCGTTATGGTGCTATGGGGTTGCAAAAAATTCCTTTGCACCAACGCATCAGGAACACTCAGTGAATCAAAGAAGGTTGGAAAAATTGTAAATGTTACTGATCATGTGCTTCATGGAAGTCTCCCTAATCCTATGATTGGAATTCGAGACAAAGAGCTTGGTAAACTATTTACTAGCATGTATAAACCATATGGCCTTGCACCAACAATTGAAAAAGTCATGATGAATCTTGACCAAGATGTCGAGCTGAAAAAAATGGTCGTAATTAGTGGTGTTTATCACGCAATCGCTGGTCCATCGTTTGAAAGCTTAGCAGAGGCAAGTGACTATAAAACAAAAGCTGACCTAGCTGGAATGTCGACCATACCCGAAGTGATTGCCTGGCGTTCTATGAACATTACAGACATCGGTGTACTAGCGCTTGTAACCAATAACACACCAGTAGTTGGACAAGGTTCTCTTGTGACACATGAAGACAATACCGCTGTAGCAGAAAAAGCTGCACCGTACTTGCGACTCTTGATCACAGAGATAGTAAAAGTAGTAGCTTAAATTATGCTACAAAAAAAGCCCCGAGTTCGGGGCTTTTCTATTGCAAAATTGCTTTAATACGACGAACTCCTTTTGAGCTTGATTCTTCTTTTTTGATTTTAAATTTTCCAAGCTCAGATGTGTTGTCTACATGTGGGCCGCCACAAAATTCTTTTGAAAATGCATTTTCAGGATCTCCTACAAAATATACGTTCACCATGTCAGGATATTTTTGACCAAATTCCATCTGTGCACCTAGAGCTTCGGCGTCTTCACGTACCATTTCTTTTTTCACTACAGGCAATGCTTCGGTAATTTTTTCATTTACAATATTTTCAACTTCTTCTTTTTCTTCTGGAGTCATCTTACGATCAAAGACAAAATCTATACGTAGGCGCTCTGGAGTAATATTACTTCCTCGTTGTTTTACATCAGAGCCTAAAACTTGTTGTAGCGCCGCAAGTAATAAATGATGTGCTGTATGTAATTTCAAAACTGCAGGATCGTTTGTATCAGAGAGACCTCCTTTAAATTGACCAGCTGATGAACCACGAGATTTTTCTTGATGTTCTTTCATTTTTTGCTCAAAAAGATTTATATCAATTTCTTCGCCTTTTTCAACTGCAAGCTCTTGTGTCATCTCTAACGGAAAACCAAATGTCGTAAACAATGTAAATGCATCGCGCTCGCCTTTTTCAAATTCTTTCATCCCTTTATCTAGTGTTTTTTCAAAAGAATGAAGCTCTTTTTTTAAAGCTTCGTACTGACTATTAGAAAGCAATTGATCATAAATATCAATATACTGCTGTTTACAAATCTGAACAACGTTCAATAAGTGACCTATCTTCAGACCATTTGATAAAGCTTTACTCATAGATATTCTGATTAATCTACGTAAAATATATCCTCGCCCCGTATTTGAAGGTGTTAAATCTTCACTAATAAGAAAAAGTGTTGCTCTCATGTGATCAGCAATAATTCTAAGATCAAGCCCGTTCGACTTGAAAGTACCGTCGTTATCCTTTGAAATAACGACACTCTCTTTAAGATATTGTAAAACTTTACTAAATAAATCAGTATCAAAAATACTTTGCTTGTTTTGCATTACTGCAGTCAGTCGTTCGAGCCCAGCTCCAGTATCAATATTTTTCTTTGGCAACTCACCTACAACTTTGCCATCCTCTTGCTTGTACGACATGAAAACATTATTCCAAATTTCAACAACATCTTGTCGCTCGTCTGCAACTTCGAACTCATCAGCAGTAAGGTTACCTATACCATTTATAGTTAAGTCATAAAACATTTCTGAGCTCGGTCCTGCTGGAGAGTCCGCTCCCGCTGTCCACCAGTTATCTTTTCCGTCACGATAGTAGATACGACTTTCGGGAACATATTTTTTCCAAATTACTGCAGCTTCATCGTCTCGCTCAACACTTTCATTACCAGCAAATACTGTAACGTATAGGCGTGCAGGATCTAGCCCAAGGCCTTCTTCTTTATCTGTTAAAAATTCATAACTCCACTTAATAGCATCTTCCTTGAAATAATCACCAAGCGACCAGTTCCCCAGCATTTCAAAAAACGTTGCATGCGTATTATCGCCAACCTCGTCAATATCAACCGTTCGTAAGCATTTCTGACTACTCGCAAGTCGAGTGCCTTGCGGATGACCTTCACCTAATAGATATGGCATCAATGGCTGCATTCCAGCCACATTAAATAATGTAATATTTCTATCTTCTCCATCAGATTCTGGAATCAGTGGTGCCGACGGTAAAACTGCATGCCCTCGCGCCGAAAAAAAATCTAAAAATCGTTGTCGTATTTCGTTACTGTTCATAACTAAGAGTATATATAAATCTGTGTAAAAAAGAAACACAGGAGTCATTGGCTACGATTTTTAGGAAATAAAACTATCTTATTCCTTACTACATTTGATATACACTTGTGACGACCGTCACAAGTGTATATATAAATTTTATTCTCATTCTATCTATTGTAATTATTGAATTACGCCACCTCCTAGACATTGTGTACCTTTGTACATCACAAATGATTGACCCGCTGCAACAGTACTGTCGGTATGTTCTAATTTAATAACCATATAAGTATTCTTCATACCAGCGATAGTAAAAGGTTTTTGTCCGCCATGATATCTAATCTGCCCCGTAAATGATCCACCCATATTTGGTACAGCACTCATCCAACTTACACTCTCTAAATGAATCTCTTGCGAATTTGTATTCCCTGTATCTGAGTTTTGAGAAACCGTAATAGTGTTATCTTTCACATTTTTTGCAACGATATAATACGGAGCATCATCAGTACCTTTTTTTGTAACAGTAAATCCATGTCGTTCGCCAAGCGTGAAAAATAGTGCACCATTGTGTTCACCAATTACATTCCCGTCAACATCAACGACACTTCCTTTTTCTTCATCAATATAATGACCAAGGAAGTCTTTCATGCTAATTTTTCCAATAAAACAAATTCCTTGTGAATCTTTTTTAGCAGCTGTTGGTAATTCAAACTTTTCAGCAAGTTCACGTACAGTACTTTTTTCTAAATGACCTACTGGAAATAAACTTTTTGAAAGTTGATCTTGAGTCAACGTCCACAAGAAATAACTCTGATCTTTACCGTCATCTTTTCCTTTATGCATTTCATACATATCTGTTTTTTCATTAAAAATATTTTGTGCATAGTGTCCTGTTGCGATAGCATCAGCGTCATGTTCGAGCGCCCATTTCAAAAAGCCTCCAAACTTTACTTCTTTGTTACACATCACGTCTGGATTAGGAGTTCTACCAGCGCGATATTCCTCAATCATATAATCAGCGACACCTTGTTTGTACTCTTTTTCTAAATCAAGTTCGATAAATGGAATATCTAAGTGTGCGCATACTCGCATGGCATCACGTCGTTCATCTTTCCATGTGCACGGAGTCCAGTCAGGTTGCCACGTACGAATAAAAACCCCGACTACATCGTGACCTTGCTCTTGAAGTAATGCAGCAGAAACTGACGAATCAACTCCACCAGAAACTCCTACGAATATTTTCTTTTTTTCTTTTGTTTCCATAATTTTGAAAATCTAGCTTTTCTTAGAAAGTTTCCAAACTGCATCCCACTGCGCTTTCATAACCGTCACAAAGTCCTTACTTTGTATGGTAAAACCAAAAGATTCTCCACCAGCTGAAATAAAGGTTACTTTATCTGCGTAAATCCAATAACTCATACTCCACTCCATCCAGTCTGGAGCATACCTAAGTATTCGATGGTATTTTTTTGTACCTGCCAAATAGGGGTACGTACTGAAATCAACATTGCGATCATCATGTTGTCTAATGGCAGAAAGATTGATATTTTTTTCATCACGTCTTTTATGGTGCCACTCAATATATTCCATATCAACAACCTGAATCATGTCTTTCATTGGCCACATAGTATATGTATCTATATTTTCATACCATAGTATGTCGCTCAACATTTTTTCAATATTCTTTCTCCCGGAGAAAAATCGGATTCTTGGTTCTGTCACGCGTGTATTTTCTTTCAGGTCTTTTGCAATAATTTCAAAATTTTTCTTTGTCGCAGTAATCATTCTTACTTGATCATCTAAAGCTTGGCTAATAACCTCTGGGTCATTAAGCACAAAAATCTTTTGACCATTCTCGAGCTTTTGCATAACAAGTCCTCTTTTTTCTAATATTTTTAAACCATCATGAACCGTTGTTTTTGGCATATTAGTATTTTCAGAGACTTTTCTCACCGATGAGGAACCATTTTTTATCAACTCTAAATATACTCGCTGAGCGGTACCTGATATACCAATTGTATTTAAAACATCTTCTAATTTCATAGAAATTAACTATATCACGACGGATTTCGCCGTACAATGTACTTCTTGTATTAAACAATATAAAATACACTTTGTAAAGATTCATTGTTCATTAAAAACTAAAGAGATGAAAAAGCATTTGGTGAGCATAATCTGCTCAAACTCAAAAACATTAATCAACCTTCCCTTCTTGCAAGATATATCAAAGAATGGATTTCAAAACGAAGAATGTCTTCATTCTTTTCTTAAGCAAAAATATGGATCAGTAGTGTCTTACTTTATGGAATTTCTTTTGAATGGTCATGATCTAGCAAAAAAGAATGGTTATTCAGAAATTTCTGAAAGCTTTTTATCTAATTGGTATGAAGAATCAGGTATCGATATTCTTACTGGCGAACAACTCAAGGGTGGTTCTCACGAAGAATGGAGAATACGTAGTCTATTAGCATTAGCTATTACTAATGATGAATTAGTAAAAAACGTACTAACAAAAGGTACTCGTGAACACAATCACATACTCTTATCGGAACTTGTACCGTGCCAAGATATTCACATCTTAATCGGTGCTCTCTTGCAGGTGGAACACTTTGTTGGATTTGAAATGCGTTCTTTGATTAAAGGATTTGAGAACCCTGCAAGCGTTACTTATGGCGAGTTTACTAAAGTAAATCCCAACACAAATAATGCGACACACCAGTACTGGTACGATCATGCAATACATGACCCAAGACATTTCAATGAAATCTTTCAAGCAACACTCAATACTAAAGGCTTAAATATTGAAAGAGTAAAACAAGGTATCGATATTATGTATAGAGCAAAATATCAGTTTTATTCACAAAGATTAGGCGGCTACACTAAGTAGTCGTCTTTTTTAATTTTAGGTAAAAATGAAAACAAGGCCGGCTGATTGTTCAGCTTGCCTTGTTTTTTAAGTTTAATTTATGTTGCTCCCAAACGAGAATCTCATTAATGACTCTTGTAGCCCAAAGTGAATCATTCACTACAGCAGATTCTCCTGCGTTCACATTATAAACACCATCATCACGCATACGTACAAGCTTACCACCTATAAGTGAAGATTTAACATCAACACTCACAACAAACTGCGCGCGGTCAAAATCAACAATATAAACTGTATAGTCAATATGTTTATGTTGATCAACTTTGCCACTTGTTTTTTCAACTACCACAGCACGCCTATCCATTTTGATAATTTTTTCAAAAAGTAACTCAGAATGATTACCAATTTCCCAAATATCAATAACGCGGTTCATTTCATCTTCAATATCCTTCGTTTTTACCTGTGTGTTACGTACGATAAATACAAGTTGATCTCGATACTCTGAAAGAATAGAGAACTGGCCTTGATATTGAGGTATAAGCGATAATTTAATCCGCTTTTTTATCCCGTCAAAATCAAGTTCGAAATTCATGTAACATACACCAGTACTAATACCTCGTGTGACGGACTTTGTTATTTTCATATTCTGAGCGCCCATAGCGCTCAGAATTCGCTGAACTCGCTTATAAAAAGCTGTCAACTTACTGAACGTTTTTCTAGATCTCATAATATTTTCTTTTGTAAATTTAACTTCTTTGTACCACAAACACGGCCAAGAGTCGAATTTAAACTTCCATCAACTTTTTAAACATTTCAAATGTTGCTCGTACATCAGCAAGTGCTGTATGAGCTTTTTCGTTCTTAATACCAAAGTGTTCACACATTGCGCGCAAGGTGTATCGCGTAACATCTTTATCGTCTTTTAGTTTTGCGATAGCAAGTGTTAATGTATCAATACACGCATAAAACATTTTATTTTCTATACCACATTCTTCAAAAGTTTTTTCAATAAATGAATAATCGAAACTAGCATTATGCGCCACCATTACAGCACCTTCAGTTTTTGTCGCGAGTGTCTGCATTGCCTCTTGTTTCGTATGTGCAAACATCCACGCGTCTTCGTTATATCCATTCACACGCAGGGCTCTTGTATCAGCTGTTTCAATATGTTCTGGTTTTATTTTAATTTCAAATTCTTCTTTTACTTTAAATGATCCATCGTCTTCACGCATGACAATCATACAGCCTATTTCAATAATTTCATGCTTTAAAATTTTTATCCCCGTTGTTTCTACATCAATAAAAGCTAATTTCTTTTGAATCATAATCTAATTTAAAAAGTTACGTTTGTTATTAACATGTCCTTCGTGATTAGTCGCATAATGAACTTTTCTATCACTACCATGCAAATAAAACAAGTATGGTGTTTCAGTCGGATTAAGCGCAGCTTTGATTGAACCGATACTTGGATTACCGATCGGTGTTGGCGTAAGACCTTTGTTAGTATATGTATTATATGGTGAGTCCTTACGTAAATCTGCAATCGTAAGATCACTACTTCCTTTACCAAGCTCATAAACAAACGGTGCGTCAACCTGCAGTGCCATACCTTTGCTAATGCGTTTCCATAAGATACCAGATATGACGGCACGCTCATCTTTGTTTGTTGTTGCTTCTTTTTCAATAATCGATGCCATGATAATTATCTCATCTAGTGTATGTTCAGAATTTAATAGATGACTACTTAAGTCGCTCATCTTATTCAAGAACGCATCATGAAGTATTTTTATAACATCTTCTGTTTCAGTACTCGGAAAGAAAAAATAAGTGTCAGGATATAAATATCCCTCCAAAGATTTTGCTTCTTCTAAAAATTCTTCACGATCAAATCTAGGTAGTTTATCCGCAAGTAGGTCTGCAATCTGAACATTTGAAGAACCTTCACGAATAATAGCTTTCACACGTACATCACCATATTGTCCAACGGTAATACGTTTTGCAGTCTCTAAAAGTGTCTCACGGTCTTGAAACAGGTAGTCTCCTGCAATAACCTGATGTTCTGAAATCTGCATCAATAATTGAAGCAATAATGCTGAACGAATAATGTTCTGTTCTTCTAATAATTCAGAGGCTCCCTGCAAAGTCGTTCCTTCTTCGATAGTGACTAAGGTATCAGGTATAAAATCTTTTGGTGTTTGCATAAGACTAAATATATATATCACACATACAAAAGATAGAGCCATGATAATCGCTACAAATATTCGTACTCGGGAATTTTTCTTTGTACGAAAATGAGTATATTCAATTGGTTGTCCTTGATACTCTCTGTGCATATACTACATCGGTAAGTTAGATGGTGGCTCAGCTTTACGAGACTCGATACGTTCAATACCAGGTGTTTGTACCATACGTCCCGGAATATGAAATATAGTAGCAAGCTCTTCGGTCGACATTGTCATTGACGGATGTCCGTAATCATCTAAAAATTTCATATACAAATCAAACCATGTAAATTTAAACATATGATGAAAATATTCACGATTTCGATAATCTTCAAGAAAACGTTTCTTTTTCGCAATATTAAGAACACCCATGTAGTCAGCCCAAGGGTTATCGAAGCCAGTATATGTCATACGTTTAAGGCGATTCAAATGTTGTGATGCAAATGGTGAAAACAAATTCTTGATAAACAAGTGTTTGTTTCCATCGTACTTATCTTTCTTTGCAAGATACATAGTTCGAATACCAACATCAAATCTAAACTTCTCCATACCACGTTCGATAGCATTGATTGTTTCTTTTTCCCCTTCAGTCAATGAATAATTTGAACGACCCTCTTCACCAGCAAGTGCGCGTTCTCGATATTTTCTCTGAAGATTAGTGATTTCATTCTCAACTGCTTTATGCCAACCGTCACCTTTGTGTGATTGAATAATAATTTGTGTCCACCACTCTTCACCCGGACGCAATGCACTTTTTGCTTCAATCAATGAGGACAATGGATCAATTTGCTGTTCAACGTCAAGACTTTCATAATGTTTATCAACACCCCAGTCTTTATAAGTCTTAATTGGATATACGTCTGGCATTTCTTTCCTGTATGTAGCACCGTACATATCATAATCAGCATGAGGATCATATGGCGGAACTCGATCGGTATAATCATCAGCTTCTAAAATTTCAACTTGCGGAAATTGTGCATATAACTGAGCCTCAACAGTGTCCTTCATCCATGAGTGGCATCTAATGTAAAAATGAACATTCCCTCCAAAAGAAACAATCTCGAGCGAGAGCCAGTTGATCACTTTTCCTAGCCAATATTTTTTATATGGGTTTCCAGCACCTCCAGAATGGAACAGTCCATTAATCATAAAAATTTCCATAGCAGCCGGTGATCTCTCAACCTCCTTTGGAAAACGAATCTCCAAGGTAATCCATTTTTTACCAAGAACAAATTTATACTGAATAACATACATGCGCAGGTTCCATACCACGCGGAATAAAATATAAAAAACAATCACCATTACAAGAGTACCCAATAATGGATACCGTACTAAAGGTGCAAAAACGATTTGTTCAACAAACTGGAAAAATCCCATGACTACATCATACTAGAAAATCAGCTATAACAAAAATACCCTTTCGGGTATTTTTGTTATAAGTACGTATTTAAGTTATTTGAGAGGTAGATCGAGAGAGGTGTCAAACCAGAAAGGTTTACCACCTTAGAGCTGAGGAGTAAATAAAAAATGTCTTATTCTTTATTTATCTGCTAAAAAGTACAGACCAGTACTGTCTTTTTTGAAATGTTTTGGATTTTGTAGATTTACTAAAATAGTGTTTCGTTTTAGATATCGCTCTTTCAGCACACGGTCAACAATGTCTTCTTTAGACATAGGGCCTTCTTTTTCAATAATGTCTTGAATAACTTCTCGAACAACACCACCCTTGTATCCCCACTCCTTCAGTGCATATACACCTCGTCCTACTAGTACAAATCGACTGTCCTTAATCAATTCGTTATGAGTTGTAGCAACATGTGTAGGTCTGTCAAATGTTTCTTCGATTGATGCAGCGACTTCACGAAAGTGCATAGGACTACCATGTTTTCGCATAACCAAGTATGCGTAATCACGAATACCTCGAGTTTTTACATTTGGTGAATCAGATTTTCCCCATTCACCTAATGGATTTTTATCCATCTTCTTTGAGATACGTAACCATCGACGTGCATTTTCATCATTTTGATGCACTTCTTCGATTTCACAAATACCATTGTGACATCGAACTTTCTCAATCAATTCATCTTCTGAAATCAAATCATGCTTCTTGAGTACGTCATGAATGTCTTGAAGCGCTGCATGAACCTTGTCAGCGATTTCTTCGCTCACTACCCACCGCCCTTTAAAGTGCTTGTCTTCTTTTTTATAAGAAAAATGTTCTTCAGAAAGCGCGAGGTAAAAATTTACATGATTACGAATCACAGGATCTTTTGAAACTAATTCAAGAAAATGCTCCTCTTCGACAACTCCTCCAAGAGAAAGAATCAGGTCTCGCAATTCATCAAAAACCTCTTGTGCCTCTTCGAACGAGTCTGACTTTCGAATAGCTTGCAAAGCAAACTTTTCAATCTGTCGTACACGCTCACGTGTAATGCCATACTCTTGTCCGATAGACTCAAGGGTTCGTTTCATACCATCACCTTCTAGACCAAATCGGTGTGTTAGCACGTATTGGGCTCGGTCTTGGATATCTTTCAACAACTTCTTAGTTGTTTGTTTTGGCTTAAATGTAATAGTAACTTTAGACATAGGACATTTGTTTAAAATATTTTTAAATTCTTACTAATTAAATATACTCGTAATTTACCAGATTAATAATGAATTGTCAACTGCTTGGTGTTTACAATAAGTATTTAGGATATCGAGCTATATATGGAGCAATTGCCTCATCTGTAATATCTTCTGGATTAATACTACAATGTTCAAAAATTTGCTTTTCTAGATAATCGGCGCACTCAACAAGGTCCCAACGTTCATTTCCTGTCTTTATGTTATAACGCTTGCGCCCATCTTTCAGACGTTCATCAATGGTTAGTGTGCTAAATGGTCCTACGCGCAAATCAGCATAATTACAGAGCTTTTTACCCCAGTCATTAGACTCGGCATGGAGGCACATATTACTAAAACCAACACTATCTACCAATTCAACAATTCGATCTGACATACCTAATTCCTTTGATATCAACACATGAGCATTATGTTCGTCGATACCAAATTTTTCTTTCATGTCTTTCTGTATCTTTTTCCAATAATGCAAACCTTCTGGCTCAAGAAATTCGGGAAAATAAGGCAAACTAAATTTGATAATATTTCCAATATCATGCAGTAAAAGAGACGCTATTATTTCATCTTTATCTATATCAAAATCGACATTATCAACAATCATTTCTCCCACCGCAGCAACGCGAAACATATGTTCGCGCAAATTTTGCATGATGTCATATTTATTGTAAATGTCTTGAATAGTTCTCATAGAATTTATACATAATATTCTTGTACTATATGTAGGATACGATATACTATTATTATATATGATTCAAGCAGTTGCTACCGTAATTGAAGTTATTATTGCCGTACTTGTTGCGAGTGTTTTATTTTTTATTGAGACATTAACTAATTTTTCTCCTAAAAAAAACTTTCGCAAAGCATATACTCGAATTAGAAAAAATATTAAAGATTACCAATTAGATTAATCAAAAGACTGCCGAGGCGGTCTTTTTTTATGAAAGCTTATCGTACGTAAATGCAATTCCAATTGCTCCAAGTATCGCCATTATCTTCCAGAATACAATGTCAATCAAAACTAACATCCATGGTTCACCCATTAAATTAATCGGTGTATTAAACTCCCAGAATAAAAACGGCACCAAGAGTAATAGGTACAATTGAAAAATTCTTTTCTTTCTCGTTAATCGTCCTGCAAGATACGATCGATATATTAATACGAAAACAAATGCAAGCACAAAATATCCGAGCCCGATTATAATTGGTGCAGTAACTGATAACGGTAACGGTTCCAAGGTGTGCCAAACTGCTACAATTTTTTCATTCTGTAATCCTGGACCTGTTAAAATGCCATTAAAATCCATTCCTGTTCCAAATAATCCAAATGTTAAAAATCCAGCAAGATTTAAAACAATACCTCCTATAAGTGTTGTGATAAATAATTTTTTCATATTCCTTATAATAGCATTATAACATTTCATGCAAAGCAAATGCCGAAAAGTTTAGGCTTTTCGGCATAAGTTCAATAATTTTCTTCAAGGGAAAAACAGACTACTTCTTCCTTTCAAAGTATTTTGCAGCATGCCCATAATACTCTGAGATCGTACTAAAAGCACGATAACGTAACCAGTCAATAAAGACTTCACGATTAGGCTCTTTCTCCATAATCCAATCAGCAACTTTTTCTCGATCCTCAACATTGCAAACAATAATACGGCCTGACTTTGCGCCAGCAAGTGTATTCATTGGTCCACCAATATCAATTTTGTTAACTACTTCTTCTTTTGAAAGACTCTCATCAGCAGCTGCTGATGCTAGAGGGTAGAAGTCAAAACAAACAAGATCAATGTAGACAAAGCCTAAATCAGCCATCTCATCTAAATGCTTGATTCGATCAGCTAGTAATCCCCCAGCAATCTCTCTCGAAATAGTGACGACACGATGATCAAGAATTGCAGAACCTTTAACAAGGTCTGCGATATCGGTAACTAATACACCTGCATCCTCAAGGTGTTTAGCGGTCCCACCAGATGATAGGATATTATAATCACCCCACTTGATGAGATCTTGTGCGAACTCGACAATTCCATCTTTATTATAGACAGACAACAAAGCATATTTCTTCCGTAGTTCTTTCAAAACGTTTAGTTTTTAAGGTTAAAATTTGTTTATCACGCACATAGTGCGTTTTAGAGAGGTAAAAGTCAAGAAGTGCTATTTCCGTTTCTTCAAAATTTTCTTTAAATATTTACCTGTATGAGATTTGTCACTATTTGCAACTTCCTCTGGTGTTCCTTTTGCGACAACCTTTCCTCCACCTGAACCACCTTCTGGCCCAAAATCAATCAAGTAATCAGCTACCTTCAAAACATCCATCGTATGTTCAATCATTACAACCGAGTTTCCACGATCAATTAATGTATTTAAAATTTCTAGAAGTTTTTTAACATCATCATAATGAAGCCCAACAGTTGGTTCATCCAACAAGTAAATAGTTTTTTGCGTCATTGGTCGATACAGCTCTGATGAAATTTTTACACGCTGTGCCTCTCCACCAGACAGTGTATTAGCAGGCTGTCCTAATTTAATATACCCAAGACCTGTTTCGATCATAGTTTTCAAACGATCGTAGACTGCTGGAATATCTTTAAAAAATTCGCCAGCTTCTTCGATTGTAAGATCAAGAATATCGTATACATTTTTACCTCGGTATTTTACTTGCAATGTTTCCTTATCAAATCGTTTTGAGTTACAAATATCACATTCTACATATACGGTTGGCAGGAAGTGCATTTCAACAGCAATCTCTCCTCGTCCCTGACAGTTTTCACAACGCCCACCTTTGGTATTGAAACTAAATCGTCCAGCTTTATATCCTCGAACTTGTGCTTCTGTTGTTTCAGCAAACAATTCACGAACAAATGTCCACGCGCCAGTATAGGTCGCAGGATTAGATCTAGGTGTTCGTCCAATTGGGGATTGATCAACAAGAACAGCTCGAGAAATTGAATCGTCTCCAATAAAGTTTGCACAGTTATATGTTTTTGCTGATCGATATTTTCGATCATATTTTGCCAATAGGTTTTTGTTAAGTACGTCATACAAGAATGAAGATTTTCCCGAGCCAGACACCCCCGAAATAACCACCATGCGTCCTAGTGGAATTTCTATATTCAAATTTTCAATATTGTGAATCTTTGCACCTTCAACAACGATCTTACCTTTGTCTTTCGTTCGACGAACTTCTGGACCTTTAATTTCTTCATCACCTCGCAAATATGCAAGTGTTCGTGAACCATTTGTGTTCGTCTTCTTTTCAAGTAGTGGTTGCAGATAATCAGCAACAATAACCTCACCTCCATGACGCCCCGCTCCTGGACCAATATCAATAATATAATCAGAGGCTAATACGGTGTCTTCGTCATGTTCAACAATAATAATGGTATTACCCATATCACGCAGTTTTATAAGAGTACCAATCAATCGTTCGTTATCTCGTTGATGTAGACCAATTGTCGGCTCATCAAGCACGTACAAGGCTCCTACAAGCTTTGAGCCCAATTGTGAAGCGAGGCGAATACGTTGTGCCTCTCCACCAGATAGTGTGTTCGCTCGACGATCAAGCGACAAATATGTCAGCCCAACATTCAACAAAAATTGTAATCGTGACTCAATCTCATTCAGTAATGGTCCTGCAATTTCTCCGTCTGTTTTTGAAAGTTCCAGTCCCATAATTACTTCGTGTGCGTCCGCAATTGAAAGCTGAGTAAATTCGTAAATATTAAAACCGATGTGTTTGTACCCTTTTTCTTTTGATTTTTCTGGAATAGAAGTAGTTGAAACTGGAACCGTATCAATAAATTGTCTTGCTTGTTTGTCGTCTCCAATAAATACGTGCAAAGCTTCTTGCCTTAAACGACCACCTAAACAAACTGCACAGTCATCATCGTGCTCATTACCAAATAAATGTTTCTTTCCTAACCCCTTACATTCAGGACATGCTCCGTACGGACTGTTGAATGAAAATAATCGTGGTTCAATTTCTGGAAATGAATATCCGTCTTCTGCTGAAATAAGTTTTGCAGACAAAAGAAATTCTTGACTGTCTTTTTTCACATCAATCCTCTTTCCACGGATTTCAGTGACGCTGTCACCAATAACCACACGAATTAATCCATCTGATTCCTCAATTGCACGTTCTACTGCTTCGGAAAGTCGCATCAAAAAATCTTCTTTAGAGTCATGTAGTTCATGAATAGCTAATTCATCAACCAAGAGATCAATGTCATGCTTTTTATTTTTTGCAAGAACTACTTGTTCGCGTAAATTGTAAACAATATTATCAATACGTGCATGCGAAAAACCTTGCCCAAGTGCATCGTACAATAATTGATAGTATTCACCTTTACGCCCTGCGACAACTGGTGCATAGATTTGCACGACAGCATCATTCCAAGCTACACCCAAGATTTGCTTGTTCTTGGCTTTGTCCATACTTGTAACTGTTTCCAAGATCAAGGCGCGAATTTCATCTGTCGTCATTTTTGTAATCTCTGATCCTGAAATAGGGCTGTACGGTCGCCCAATACGTGCATACAGTACACGAAGGTAATCGTAAATTTCTGTCATCGTTGCAACGGTTGAACGCGGGTTACGCGGCGCTGTTTTTTGATCAATAGAAATCGCAGGAGACAATCCTGTAATTTCATCAACATCTGGTTTTTGCATTTGTGACAAGAACTGACGGGCATACGCTGACAAAGATTCAACATACCGCCTCTGTCCTTCGGCAAAAATAGTATCAAAAGCGAGTGACGATTTTCCAGAACCAGAAAGTCCTGTAATCGCAACCATGGCATTACGTGGCATTTCAACAGTAATATTTTTTAGATTATGCGTACGAGCACCTTTTACAACGATTTTCTCGGCTCCGGCATTAAATTCAATTTTTGATTTTTTATTATTCTTTGACATAATTTTTAGACACCTGCCCGCCACAGACTGAGCTGAGGCAATGGCAGGCGAATATATACTTATAACCCCAAGAACTTATCCTAGGGTCATACAGTGGCGAGTATAGCATAACACTATATAAAAATCAGTGGATTACCCTACTCGCCCTTGATACTCTTCTTCAGATAAAATAGTTTCTGGTCGGTCTGGAGCGTATGTTGTCCAGACCTCTTTTCCGTCCTCTGTAGTTCGCTTCCAAAGCTTTCGAGGATTACGTGTATCCATTCGATCCTGATGGCGTGTTTCAAAACTACGTCTTGGTAATGGAATTCCCATCTGTCGATAAAATGATAGTTCGCCGGCCGTAATGCGGAAATTTTGACCAGTAACTTCATCGACAAGAACTTCTTTTAAAATATCATCAGTAACTTCGTCAATTGTCTCTGGCGTATTCTCTAGACTGATAGTCTCCTTTCCAAATTGTCCTGTTGTCGCATCCTGCCATTTGTAACCTTTTGCGATAGCTTCGTCTTTCTCCATTGGCCAATATTCTGACGCGAGTGTTTCGTTATATCCAAAAGGACTAGCCTCTGGTGGTAAGAAATTTCCGTACACACCTTGCTCGATCATGTCACTAATAATTTGAGCTTTCAAAGTTTCATACTCTTCTTTTGAATATTGTTTATTTAAAATACAATACGAATCTTTTTTAAGACCGATACAACCAAAACAACTTTCGCTATTATGAACACTGTCGCAATATTCTGAGTTACTTGTATGTAAAACGTATGCCGAGTGTTTCGAATTATACGGTTTTAATACCCCCATCAGATCTAGGCTAAGTTCTGGCTTGTAGTACGCATTATTCATATCGTAACAATCAATAGGACCTTCGGAGTCAGCAAGAAATTTTGAATTCTTTGAATCTTCTGAATCAAAAACTATCCACGAATCATGACAATTGTGCAAATAATCACCTACCGCATTATTACATTTCGTTTGGAATGAATATTTTACAAACGCTTTCTGCTTAAGTTCATTAAACTGTTTTGTTGCCTCTTGCAATGAAGTGTGCGACGCCAATAGTTCAGCCTTCTTTGCATCAAACTCTTCTTTGGTACATTTTTCGTTAAGAATCATATATTGCTCATGACGAAGATTGGTTGAAAGAATACAGTTCTGACAATCACGCATATCAAAACAAAACAACAGGTCAGAGCTGGCTTGTGCTCGTTCTGTAAACAAACAGTTGTAACAATTTCTACAGTCCACAAGCTCGTACCCTTTTTCAGAATCAAAGACAAATGCTGAATCAACAATTTGTTTCGAACGATACAAAAGTCGCCCGTACATGCAATCTTCATTATTTAGTGCAGCAAAAATAAGATAACAATTTTTTGCATCCTCTGTATTATTTGTATATTCACTTCCAACACTGTTTATTGAAAGAATCGCTGCGCGCGGTGTTTTATTTCGAAGTTCAATCCATTGATCAAAAAATGGTCGACTTGGATCGTAGTCTTGTCCAAACTCTTTACCATCCCACGTATCACCCCACCAAACAGATGATTCATAAACAGGAAAAGGTGTACTTTCTGGATATATTGAAACTAAAGACTTACCACTATGACTACATGTACGCTTGTATAACGAACGTTCATTACGGTGAGCTAAACGTCTTTGCATACGGCACTCCCAACAAAAGTTAGGTGCTGGTGATTTCATTTTTTCATAAAAATCTAAATCTTCTTGAAGGAGTTCAAAGTTGGTATTACATTGTTTACAGGTTTTTTCCATAATTATAATACTACCATAACACTCAGCACTGAATCCAGATACCCTCATAAATCGTAAAATGTTGACGATCGTCAACATTTTACGATGTATTATTTTCCTACAATAATAACTCCACCTAAGTTAAATCAAACTCCTCTTTGAGCCACTTGTCATTTTCTATAACATCAACCACCATATAAAGGATATCCTTACCTATCAAAAGATCGGTTTTAAACAATTTTATAATAGAATCGCAAGGATACGGATGCACCCAAGCACTCCTTTGTAGCTGAACAAAACCAAGACTCTGAATTTGTTGTCTAAACTGATTGCGAGTTTTTCGACGTCTTTCTTTTATATCAAAAATAATGACTCGCCATTTCTTGTCCCATTTCTTTGGTTTTTTAATTTGAATATTTTGATACTTTATTTTATCAACCAATTTTTTACCGGTCTGAGTTAATTGTACATATTTTTGTCCATCTTTTATTTTAAACGTTACTAGTTTTTTCTGTTGTAATTTTCTTAAAACCTTATTCTTAATATAATCATCTCTTGTGTTACGTTTTTTCTGTAACGGTGCAAAATCTTTAAATATTTTCAACGCATTTGGTACTACAAGACCAATCGCAATTATCCCTGCTACTGCAATAGTTTTTAATACAACATCTTCTATTTTCCCTCTCTTTTTCATATTATTTTAACTGATATAATATAATCGTAAAATGTTGACGATCGTCAACATTTTACGATTATGATCATAATTAAAAAATGTAGTAACAATTAATAACTACTTTTTTCTATATAAAAGTAGTTTACAAAATATGAGATGAAGGAAAATTAAATTTCTATTTCGTTTCGCAAAAAAGCTTGATCATTTTTAATTCATCATACGTATACTGATCATCTAGCATGTCGTGTTTAAGTGTTGATATTTTATCATCCTCAGCCTTCTTCATAGCAGTCTGTACGCGCAAAACATCATTATCAAATGTATCGCGATCAGGACGTAGGTATGCGATATCTTTCACGGTTAATTCCCCATTATCACGCAATGTTTGCAAGTGACTAAAAATAGTTTGCGTTGTTAAGTCACGATCTGCTGCCATATCTAAAATACTCATTTCCTTACTAATAAGTGCACCTGTGATTTCTTGTGTTGATTGTTTTTTATCTTTTTTTGCCTTCTTTGAAACTTTTTTCAAACTGCCCCCGACACCAGTGATAAAATCTTCGTGTCGTTTTTTAATCTTACCTTCATCAGTCATTGCTAAACGTCGTTTGATTTGTTCTGATGATTCTTTCATTTTTCCGTCATGATGAAAGACTGTTGGATCAATTGCAAGTGCGTTCGCATTGTAACCAAGAATTTTCAAACCTTCGATAGATCGTACGCGTGATAACGCAACATAACCCTGACCTGGTACGAAACATTTTGATAAATCAATTTCAGCCGCATCCAAAGTCATACCCTGACTTTTGTGAACCGTAATCGCCCACGCTAATCGCAATGGCAATTGAATAACTTCTGCTAATATTTTTCCATCATCATTTGCTACTGACCATGACTCAGCTTCAACGTTAATTCGTTTACCATCAAATGTTTCAGCAATAATTTCATCATCATCCATATCAACGATATATCCCATCGTTCCGTTCACATATCCTTTTTCTGAATTGTTTTTTACAAACATAATCAAAGCACCTTCTTTTAATCGAAGTGTTTCCGGAGCAAGTAAACTTTTCTTTAATGTTTCAATGTTTTTTTTGGCTCCCCGTGTATGTGCAGGGAAAACACGAAGTGGTGTAGTTAATTCAGACAGTTTTTGTTCGTTAATAGTATCAACGTCCGCATTATGAGTATACAGCCGAGTTGGTTCAACATCTGACATACGGAATTCTTGCGCATCAGATAGTGTCATGTGCGTTCCTTCATCGACGTCTTGTTTTCGAATTTGAGTTAAGAGTGACCACAGCTCACCTTCGTCCTGACGATATGATTTCTCCAAGTAGCAAACATGCATGTCGGCTTCGCGCCAAATGTCAGCTTGGAATGCGTACAATGTGTCAGCGTTTCCAATTGGTGGCAACTGAAAGAAGTCTCCGACTAATACAATTTGCATACCACCAAATGGCGCATGACTGCGACGCATAGCTTTTGCGATACGATCAATACTGTCGAGTAACCCTGCAGAAAGCATAGAAACCTCATCGATAATTAATACATCTGTTTTATCAAAACGATTCCAAAGATATTTTTTCTCGAGCATCGCTTCGACTTCATATTCAGAAATGTTTTCTTTGATACCAACACCTGACCATGAGTGAATAGTTTGTCCACCAATGTGTGTGGCAGCAATTCCCGTCGAAGCGGTTACAGCAACGTTAATATCATGATCTTCTAAATATTCAATATACTCGTTAACCACGTACGTTTTTCCCGTACCTGGCGCTCCCGTTAGGAAGACATTGTGTCCCATTTTTAAGATGTGTAGAGACTGTTCTTGTGTCATGTGTAGACAGTATACAATACAAATTATGAAGAAGAAATAAAATTTCTAATCTATTCTAAAATTAATCCTCTTCGCCAAACTCCTCGCATCAGGAATAGCCTTCTCAACCAAACTCCAAAAATTAGGACCATGATTCATCTCCTTCAAATGACATAATTCATGAACTATCAAATAATCTTGCAATGCTGGCTCAAGAAAAATTATCTTGTAATTAAAATTCAAATTCCCTTTTGACGAACAACTTCCCCAACGAGTTTTCTGCGAACGTATAGCGACCTTGTGATACGTAAAATCATAAAAGCTATTCCAGTGTTTTAATTTGTCGTGAACGAGCACTCGAGCTGATTCTTTGTGCATTACATAATGCTTGCGATCGTATCGCATCAAATCAACATCAATACGAGAAATCTGATCAAGTCGTTTCTGAATCCAAGCAAATTGTTTTTTAATAAAATCGATCACGCGATATTCAGGTACACGAGTTGGACGCGTCGCCACAACTACTCCGTCGCCATTTACCGTGAGACGCACTTGTTTAGCACGTTTACTTTTCCGCATATTATATTCAATAGTTTTATTTTCAATTATCAGCTTCTTCATGTTGTTTAGAAACTGTACCTGCGTAAAGATTCTCTTTTCGAGATGATAGAACTTTCTGTGCTATAGCATAAACATTGTATGCATCATCGACATTTCGCAGAGAATCAAATACAGACTGGCTCCCATTCTTGCCTGACATTATTTTTCCTGTATCAATTTTAATTGACCCTGTTTTAAATATCTTATCAACTAATCCAACCTGTATAGACAAATCTCGTATTTGATCATAATAAAGTGATTTGATATCAGCACCAATAAGACCTGTTTTTATGACGACTCTTTTTTCTGTTACGGCATATTGTGTAACCTTGTAATTAACAAAAGTTATTATAGGAATAAGTATTCCAATACCTAATAGAACGTAATACATAAGCGAGGTGCTTTGCGCGCACTCTTGTCCAAATTTTACGACATTGTTCATCGTACAACTTACAGAATCTCCTGAGAGAGTACTGTTTATAAATAAAGCGAGGATAATCAGTGTCACTGCCCAAGGAATAGACTTGAGTAACGTAGCTTTTAAATTCATCTTTCCACTCCAAAGTATTTGCTCACCCTCTTCTAAAATTAATGTAATATTTTTCATATCTCTATGATACAACATTTAATTTAAAAAGACCTCCAAGGCACCTGCGCCGCCATCACGCAGTTTAGCTTGCCGATAACGAATGTTGCGCCCATTAAGATATGCACGAACAAAGTCGGGCAATACAGGACCATCAACACTATGATTGCCTTTACCTATAATTATTCGAATATGATCATATTCATCAGCAAGTAACGTAGCATCTAGAACCTCTTTAGCTTCAAACGTGTTATATCCATGCAGATCAAGTTCAAACTCTGCGTTTTGTTCGTATTTATTTCCCACGATAGTCTATTACGGTAACTAAACCTTTTAATGCTAATAACAATCCAAGCATTTCAAATGTCTCTTCTATTCCTGAAACTAAAATATACATTCCTGTTGGTGAACCTGGTTGATATAAGCTGGCACCAATCATTTCAAATCCAATTGCGCCTAATACATAGATTCCAGCACCAAGGAAAATATATGTCTTTATTTTCCTTGAAAGTTTAATTAAAAACGGAATATATAACACTGCCAGTAATATCAGAATAATCCCATATGGAATCACCCATGCAAAGAATAGAAATCCGTCCGCATTCAATAACTGCTGAAACATTTCAGTAAACTGTTCATGAATTTGTGTAAATTCGTCGAGCGCCAAGAATAAAAATAACACCGATGAAAACATCCATGCAATTTTATTTCGATTCTCATTAAACTTTCCCAGTACGAAAGCTCCAGCAGAAAGTAGGAGGAATAATACTACTGAGAAAAATGTCGGTAAATTTCCTTCAGCTCCTACGTCAAAGAATTTGAAAATAAATGTTTGTCCAAATTGCGGATTAGATAGAGCGAAAATTTGAAATATGACATACACAAGAACAATCAGAATTCCTGATATGAAAAGGTTTCGGAGAATATTGTGAAGTATTTTTTGCATACGATTAATTCTACGTTATTTTTTAGAAAATGACACAACAGCACGACTGTTGATATTTATGTTAAATATTGTAATATAAATATCAAACTTCCTAACAATAAGAACATCATGAATAAGCTGAACAAAAACACTAATGTTGAATGGCACATTGATTCACACGGACATCCGCGCGCCACACTAACGATTAACAAAAGAAAGTTTTGGTATACTTTCCGATCCAAAGAAACATTAAGCGATATTTTAATGTTTCTTCAAACAGATCACGGTCTGGGAAAAAACCAGTACGTTAGTCTCTTGAAAAGACTAACGTCACGATCATTCTTCTTAAACATTGAACGTGATGAAACATACATCATGGATTCTATAGATGACTTACCTAAGTTAACTACTGAGTTAGATTCCTTTATAGCAATGATTTAAAAACGGTAAAAACTGTTAAGAATCGAATGAGACATAAATAAAAAGGCTTAACCTAAACTACATGGTTAAGCTTTTTTTATTTTTACTTCTTCTTTTCTTTTTTATCTTTCTTTGGTTTTTTCTTTTCTTTACGCTGTGCGTTATTTCCTTTTGCCATAAAATTTTTATTACATGTTAATACTTTTCTATTATAGCATTTAATAGAATCTATATTAAATGCTTACCTTATTTAACTGTTTACAAAAAATATTACAGAACAAAGATGTCATCGGTGTGTGCAATTTGTACCCTATGAAGATCATTCTGGCGCATTCGAGATTCAAGGTCTTGAGAGCTAATCTTAGTAATTCCAAAACCAACACTTTCTTTGTCTTCATTTACTATTTCAATAACCTCTTTCTTGTTAAAATATCCATATAACTGTTTTACTCCAACAGCAAGCAAGCTCTTACTTTGCTTCAAAGCATCTTCTGCCCCTCTATCAACCATGATAAGACCAGAAGACCCACGCGCAACAAGAATCCATCGATCATGACTTCTGATTGGCTCCTGAATTTCTCGCGGCTTTATGAGGGTCCCTACTAATTTTTGCTCTAGATTGTCCATTATCTTAAGCTGGTCAATTCCTAAAATCATGACAGGAATCCCAGCTGCGGTACAAATACGTGAAGCTTTAATCTTTGACAACATGCCACCAGTTCCTCCTTCTGAAGTGCCATCAGTACAAAGATCTAAATATTTTTTACTTACATTATCTATCTCACTAATCATTTCTGCGTCAGGTTTTTTTGCAGGGTCAGAACTATACACACCACCAACACTTGTAAAAATAAATAACTTATGCACATCAAAAGACACTGCCAAAATTGAAGCAAGGGTGTCATTATCTCCAAACCCTTGAGGTGTCGCCATCGAAAGAAGATCGTTCTCGTTAACAATAGGAACAATATTATTCTTGATCATCAGGGTGATTCTATCCTGTAAAATATTTAATGTATTCTTGCTTGCTATCTGCATCTGTGTTAATAGCACACCGGCTGTTGTAACACCTTCTGTTATACCTATCTGACGATACGCTTCAAACAATTCTGATTGACCGTATACAGATAGTAATGGTCGAGATATATCTTGACCTAAAAATGATAACTGCCCTAGTGCCGCTGCTCCTGAACTTACGACAATGACACTCACGCCATTTAATTTCATGCGCGCGACAAAAGAAAGCGTCTGTTTCAAAACATCACTTTTAATACCTTTATTGTCAACAAGAAGGCTGGATCCTAATTTAATAATAATAAGATTGTCTTGTTTCATATTTTATCGCTCGTTACCGTCACCAATAACTTCATAGTGTGAAACTGTGAGATCTTCCAAACTCATTGGCCCTTTCATATGAATAGAAGAAGTGCTAATACCAATTTCAGCTCCTAAACCAAACACGCTACCATCGGCAAGTCGATTAGAAGCATTCACAAGTACAACAGCACTGTTTACCTGGTTCAGAAATTGCTGAATATGTTCTTTATTATTTGAAATAATTGAGTCAGTAAGTCCTGAGCTATACTGATCAATATGACTAAGAGCAGCTTCAAAGCTTTCAACTATTTTTATAGAGATAATCATATCTAAATACTCAGTATTCCAATCCTCATCAGTTGCTAATATACATTTATCTGAATATTCACAAACCTTTGCATCGCCACGTACCTCGACCCCCTGATTTATAATTTTCTCTAGCACTCCCGGTAATACGGCGTCTGCCATGTCTTGGTGCACCAGTAATGTTTCAATAGTATTACATGTCGCAGGGTTTGATGTTTTAGCATTACTCACAAGTTTTATTGCCATATCTACCGATGCTGAATCATCAATATACATATGACACAATCCACGCATATGCTGAATAACTGGCATTCGAGCTCCTGAAACTACGCGACTTACAAGCGCTTCGCGACCTCGAGGAATAACAAGATCTATATATTGATCTAACACAATAAGTTCATCAATAGCTTCATGTCTACGATCTTCGATAAGTTGAACAGCGTCATTTGTGATTCCGGCAATAGTAAGAGCTTTTTGAATTAAATCAAAAATAGCTTGATTAGTATACATCGCCTCTTTCCCCCCTCGCAAAATCATGACATTCCCACTCTTTACACCTAATGCCGCCGCTTCAAGTAATACGTTTGGTCGTGATTCAAAAATAACAGCAATTACACCGATAGGCGCTAAAACACGATTCACCGTAAAGCCTTGTTCTGGTTTAAATGTTTTAATAATTTTTCCAATAGGATCTTCTGATTCTTTGATTGACTGTAGTGTATCAATGAATCCTGTTATAGCATTTGAGTCAATACCTAATCGTTTTTTCATAGCCGAAGTGATAGCATCTGATTGCGAAAGATCTTTCTCGTTTGCTACTAAAACAGCATCTGTGGCCTCTTTAAGTTCCTGCATTAAACTATCAAGAAATAAGTTTTTATGCTTAGTGGTCTCTCTTCGCAATTTTTGTGAAGCTTGTGAAGCAGCTTTTGATTGTTCTAAAATTGTTTTCATAATATCATTAAATAGTTGATAATTTTATTGTGGACGAGATAGCTCTAAAGCTCTTTTATATGCAGCATCTAAAGCTTCTTTCCAAATCGAAGAAACATCTTTTCTTGACAACACCTCTAGAGCAGCTTCTGTGGTTCCCCCTTTTGAGTTTACCGTACCGATAAGCTCTTGTATATCTTTAGAATCATTTTCTTTCACCACCTCAAGCGCCCCTAGCAAAACTTGCAAAACCAAAGGTTTAACGTTTTTAATGTTAAGAGCTTCAGCTGCGTTAATATAGTCTCGAATAAAACTATACACATATGCGGGACCACTGCCAGCAATAGCAGTAAAACGATCAATATCATCATCACTTTGTAACCACATAGTCTTTCCCATTTGATTAAATATATTTTCAATATTTTGTCGCCTTACAGTATCAACACTTGATTGTGCAAATAAGCCTGTCATTCCATATCCGAGCTGTGCCGGTGTATTGGGCATGATACGAACAATATTTGGCTGCAAAAAATAACTCTCAAGCTCTATTGAAGAAACTCCCGCCATAACAGAAGCGATAGTATCCACTTTTGGTAAGGATATTAATTTAAAGTCTTGTGGCTTAACAGCTAAAATAGCAACATCAAAATGATCTTGCATAAGACTCTCTGTGCTTACATGATGAACAATTTTCTCATTACCTTTAAAAAGATCCATATTCTCAATATGTCGCTCAATGACAGTTACTGATTTGGTATTTTTGAGGCTGATTAAATTCCGAAGAATTATTGAACCCATTGCACCGCACCCAAACATTATATACTTACTTTTGGAGTGTATTGTACTCATTTTCCGATCATAGCAAAAAAATACTATCAAGTAAACAAGCTGTTTTATAACTACACTCCACACTGCATATAAAAAAATGCCTCCGATTTCTCGAAGGCATTATTGAGCCATTTCTGACTATTATTTAGATCACCAAGTCTTCTTTTGACGAATAATCGCGCTCAAGATAATATGGTCTTACATCAGCTTTGCCGAAGCTTTCGGGCAAAACTACCTGTTCGATATTCGACATCGCCTCAACCATCTGAGTCACAATTCTTGCAGTAAACGGAGAATGCATCAACCCGTGACCGCTAAACCCAACAGCATGAATCAGGTTTTTAACCTGCGTATCAAAACTGATAATTGGATTAAGGTCAGGAGTATCTGCATACATTCCCGAAGATACACTTCGCAATGACGCCTCTTGAACATCCATAAAGAACTGTCCAATCTCTCTGTGTACTGAGAATCCATAATCGTTCAATCCATGTATGCCCATACCAGCCTCAATCACATCCTGAAACTCATAGGACGGAACTATAGGATCAGTGTGATGTAATTTACCTAGCATCAATCCAGGAGTACCCGGACTTTCACGTCTAATGTAACTTCCATAAGGAGTGATAACCATTGGTAAAGCATCAAAATAATCTTGACTAATCAGTCGTCCTTCAGATTTTAGCACTGCAAAATACAGATAGCGTTTCAGCGGAGAAATTTGAAGTGTTGCACCGCCAAGACGTTGTGAGACTTCTGCTCCCCAAGCTCCTGCGGTATTAACAACCACATCAGACTTAATCTTTCTTCCGCTTTCCAAAACCACACATGAGATGCCCACACTGTCATGCTCAGCAGAAACCACAGCATCATTCTGAATGATATCTGCTCCAAGATTGCGAGCAGCTTCTGCACTATCCTGATAGATAGTCACGGGTGATAAGAAACCGTCACTAGGACACCATGTTGCAAATTTTACCCCCGTTGTATCCAAATATGGAAAACGTTCGTTAATCTGCTCAGGCATAAGCAACTCGACATCATCAAGACCAGACTGCTTTTGCATTTCGACAAGATTCGCAACTGAACCCATATTCTGTTCCCAACCTTTAAGAAAAAGATACCCGCTCTGTGTTATGGGAGACTGCTTGTCTTCTCCGAAGATCTCTTTCCACAACTTGAAATACTCAACGCAAAACCTCATTCCGCGTACGGTACTCGGATTTGAAAACTGCTGACGAATACATGCTGCAGAACGTTGACTGGATCCACTTCCGAGAGTTTTACCTTCGACAAGTGTGACCCTGTGACCCGCACGAGACAATTCAAGAGTTGATACCGCCCCTGAAACACCTCCACCGATAACTGTTATATTGTATGTTTTCCCCGCCTGCGGGGGAAACATACCGAATCCATTTTTTTTCATTAGTTCTAGTTATTTTTTTTGTTTAACAATGAAATTAACTCATTAACACTAAGCGATGCCATTGGGGCATCACCTTCACGCTCCACAGTAAACCCTTCTGGATATTGTTGACGATCTCGCCAACGAACCTCGAGCTTTCTATGGTCATCCCAACTACGGCCAACTACTACTGTAAGTGGCCAACCACGTAATTCAGCATCAGTTAACTTTTCACCCATGCGAATTTTTCCTCGGTCATCAAAAACACACTCGAAACCTGATTCAACCAATTGGTTGTAGATTTTTTCAGCATCATCCATACCACTTTCTTTAGCTGCAATAATGCAGACTTTGTAAGGGGCAAGGTGCATCGGCCAAATAGGACCTCGGTCATCATAGTTCTGCTCAACAATTGCCTGAACAATTCTTGAAATACCAATACCGTAACATCCCATCCAAAATGGTTGAGAATTATTTGATTGGTCAAGGTATGTCGCTAACATCTTTTCAGAATACACTGTTTGGAGTTGGAAAATATGCCCCAACTCAATACCATGCTTTTCTTCAAAGACACCTATTTGACAACTTGAGCAGTTCTGACCTGTAACCACCTTGGAAAGGTCGTGGAACTCCTGAATTTCAGGAAAATCTCTACCTGGTACTACATTAATGTAATGCACGTCCTCTTCGTTGGCACCACACAAGAAATTGTGTGTATGTTGAACAGACGTATCAAAAAAATATTTGACATCAGTCTTTCCATACAGATCTATAGGACCAGCGAACCCAACAGGTGCACCAGTAACTTCTTCAACGACAGCTTTATCGGCTGTTTCAACCTTGGTAGCTCCCAAAAGATTTGCTAATTTAATATTACTAATCTCTAGATCACCACGCATTGAAACGATCACCGGAATATCATCAACAGCCATAACAATAGTCTTAACCATGCTGGCTGCCGAAATTCCAGTAAATCTTTCAAGCTCGACTACTGTCTTGATGTTTGGTGTTCCAAGTTTTTGCAACTCTTTATCTTCAACGTCTTGCGCTGAAAAGTAAGCAGTTGCTTTCTCTTGATTACCACCATGTCCACACTGCGAACAGTGCAACAACACATCTTCTCCTACATCAGTAACTGCCATGAACTCTGAACTGCCGCTACCGCCAATCGCACCAGAATCAGCTTCTACTTGAATGTATTCAAAGCCACAACGCTGAAAAATAGCATGATAGGCTTCCTCCATTATCGCATACGAAACTTTCATACCTGTCTCATCCATATCAAATGAGTAAGCGTCCTTCATCATAAATTCTCGTGAACGAATCAGCCCTTGTCTTGGGCGTATTTCATCTCGAAATTTTGAACTCATTTGATAGAAGTTAATTGGCATGTCTGACATGCTTTTTAGATACTGTCTTGCAAAAGAAGTAATAACTTCTTCTGCCGTTGGAGCAAGTATAAACTTTGCTCCTTTGCGATCTTCTAAATGAAAAGCAGTTTTGCTATTTATATAGCCAGACCAGCGAGCTGTCTCTTCCCATAGGGATTGAGGTTGCAAAATCGGCAGCTCAAGCTCGATCGCCCCTGCTTTGTTCATTTCTTCACGAATAATTTGCTCGACATTACGTCTTACTCGCAAAATTAAAGGTGTCGATGTCCAGATACCAGAAGCAACTTGATCAAGGAAACCCCCTCGGACTAATGCATCTGTTCCAGGAGAATGCTTTCCCCTTTGACTTTCTCTACGTGTTTTTGGAAAAATTTTAGTATACTTCATGATTTCTTTTTTTTAATTTACAATACTTCTTCATAAAAATACTAGAAAGATGTACTCTTGTCAAACATTTCAGCATTATTAATCTTAATAGTATACAGCACCTCATATGCGCAAAAAAAAATTGACTTATCGTAATTATTGTTTTACTATAATATTCGACAAACAAACAAAAATGAACCTTTTCAAAAAACCCTAGCCATGGAAAACTTACACGATATATCACCTGAAATTATTGAGGCCTTAGCTCAATCTCCCATGTTTAAAAAGATAGGAAAAGTAATAGCTAACTCAGATGGTGCTGGAAATATGATCGTACTTGATCTTAATGGCGGAAAAACCACCCTCACTGACAAAATCTTTATCTCTCTGTACGAAGCCACTGATGATGAAGGCGTATATCGCCCGGTAACATACTGCCGCGCTGCACCCATTCTACGAGTCATTCATAATGAACGTAAAACACCTGTCGAGGCGAGCGACCTCATGATTGTAGGAACGTGTGATTCAGAAGGAAACCTTAACAACACCCCTCATCACATGGATAGTTTTATATTTGAAGGAATCTACGTGAAAATGTAGAAACAAAAACCGAAGACTGCTAATAGTTAGCAGTCTTCGTTCTTTACCATTCTCAGTACAATTACCTAATTGTAACATTACAGAAATTTATAATTCTTATTATTCTGTTTTAAAGAATCTGATCGTGCATATATTTGATAAGCACTACTTCCTTTTACCGTATGCAATATGTACTTACAATAATACTCTTTAATATAGCTAATTACTTCTTTTTAACAAACTCAGTTCGTAATACTAATTTCTTGACTCCAGGAGCTGAACAATCTATTTCGTCTGGATTGCCAGTAAGTTTGATATTTTTGATCATAGTTCCCTTTTTCAACGTAATTTTTGTTCCCTTTACTGGCAATGGTTTCGTTAATTGAACCGTATCACCATGCTCGAGTATATTTCCAAATGCATCTTTAACTTCCATATTAGTGTAATTTTTGATTAAGCTTTTTATACAGCGACCCTGTAAAAATTAACACCACTAAACCAATTATTAAAATTCGTCCAGGATGTTCATGAAAAAATGACACGTTTTCGATAATAGATTCAAATCCATGCATTACAGCGACGATGCCAAAAACAATCAGTAGTGAGAAAATAACAGGATAGCGTTCAAGCACACCTTTAGTTTGGTTACCCATGAATTCATTTGCGCTCTTTGCAACGTCTTCCATGTGTTTGACTGGATCTGGAATCATATGCTTATATTATTACATTTTTATTTATTCAAATCGAGCGTTTCGTTGATTTCTATTTGCTCCAAGAATTCAGGAACGTGAGAAACGATAATCATTGCACCTTCATAATCATCCAATGCTTTGGCGATTACAGGCAGGTGACGGAAATTAATGTGATTAGTTGGCTCATCCAAGATTAGTAATCCTGGTTTTTGTAGAACAAGCCGAGCGAACGCTACTAACCCTTTCTGCCCTTCCGAAAGGGTCCCAATTTTATTATAAATCAAATCGCTACCAATCAAAAAGCTTGATGCTGTACTACGTAATTCATGTTCATCAGAACTAGCCATAACACCATGTAGTGATTCAAACACCGTATCTTCGAAATTAAGTGTAGAGAAGTCTTGGCGATAATATCCGACGTTTACACCATCTGCGATTTTTTCACCCGGAGCTTCACCAGATGCTAATCGTTCAAGTAGTGTGCTTTTTCCAATTCCATTAGGGCCGACAAGTAACAGTCGTTGTCCTTTTCGCATAGAAATTTCAGCTTTACATGTTTGCACTTTTCCGTCTTTCAAACGTGTGAATGAGTCAATCTTGATTATTTCACCAGTCCAATCTTTTTGCATAGGAATTTTAAAAGGACGAATGGTTCGGTCTTCTTTATATACGTCGACCTTGTTTTCCTCGTCGTCAGCTGCTACCTCGCGCATCTTTTTCGCTACGGCACGCAAACGACCTCCCTTGTTTGCAAAGAAGTTAGCTTTATCTTTTTTCTCTTGGATACTTTTTTCAAGACGCGCATTTTTACTACGTTCTTTTTCTACACGAATTTTAATTTGTTCTAACACTTTCAAATAGTTTCCAACGTAGTGATCGATGGTTCTACTATATACATCCAAGTACAAAACACCTTCGGTGAACGAGTTCAAGAAATCAGCATCGTGAGAAATAACAATAACTGTTTTATTGTACGACTTGATAAAGTCTGTGAGATGATCGATACCAGCTTTGTCCAAGTTATTTGTAGGTTCATCAAGTAGTAGTAGGTCAGGCTTTTGAATCAGCGCAGATGCTAATAATAGACGAGCTTGTTGACCACCAGAAAATTCTTTTATCTTTTTAGTGTAGTCCTCGAGAGGTAGATTAACAACCTCTAGAACTTCTTTAATCATGGGGTCAAGAGCGTATATCTGATTAGTAAATAGAGCTTGGAAGAATTCTTGTACCGTGAAATCAAGTTCGTCACGTGGAATAACTTGACGCGACAATGCAATTGTCAATTTAGGATCTTTAATAATACGTCCTTCTTCTGGTTCGTATACATCGGTCAATAGTTTAAACAGTGTACTTTTACCAGCACCATTTTGACCCATAAGTGTTATTTTTGCACCACGACGCAATGAGAAAGAAGCCCCCGTCATGATTGGATTATTAGGACCAAAATTAAAGGTCACTTCATCGAATTTTAGAATACTATTATTATTAGACATTACTGGAGTAGGTTATCATAAACTGCCAAGAGATCAAAGAAAAAAGCTCGGTAACCCGAGCTTTTTTCTAGCTTTTCTTACTATTTCTTCTTCTTCACAACTTTCTTTGCTGCAACCTTTTTAGCTGGAGCTTTTTTAGCAGCGACTTTCTTTGCCGGAGCTTTCTTTGCTGCAACCTTTTTAGCTGGAGCTTTTTTAGCAGCGACTTTCTTCTTTGGTAATGCTTTTTCTACAGCTGTTTTCAATGCACCTTCTTGAGCAGGAGCTCGTTTAGGAGCTTTAGCTTTTAACTCTTCTTTTGGAGCACGAAATACATCTTTACTTTCAAAAGGTTCTTTGATGTCTAAAGCTTTAATAATCTTATCGAGCTTTTTGTGAAGTGAATCAACACGCTCAGATAGAGCACTGTTGTCAGATTGTGGTGCTGGTTTTCGATCTCCTCCGAAATCTCTTCCTGCCCCACGGTCATCACGTCGTTCTCGACGATCGCCTCCACGGTCTTCACGAACAAAATTTCCACTCTCTTTTTGAGCACCGAAACAATCACGACAGAATACTGGTTTTTCTCCTGTTGGCTTGAATGGTACTTCTGCTACACCGTTACATTCAGCACATGTTGCTTTATGCATTTGTATAGAATCTCGGTCACGTCCGTTTCCACCTCGGTTTCCACCAAAGCTACGTCCGCCTCCGCCTCCGTTTCGGTCACCTCCACGACTTCCGCCGCCATAGTTTCCTCCTCCACTTCGGCTTCCTCCTCCACTTCTACTTCCTCCTCCACTTCCATAATTGTTGTTATAATCTTTCATGCCGACTAGTATATACATTAATAAATAAAATGCAAGCTTTTTTTCAATTTGTCAAACACTCTTATAGCTTAGTCTTTAATCAGTGATTCTTTGTTATTTCGAGAGAGTTTCTTGATGCGCATCTCCTCTTTTGTAGCACTAGACCTATCTTCAAATTTGGCTTTATATGCCAAGACTACAGGCTGCCGTGCACGAGTGTATTTTGCACCGCCAGTTTCCCCGCCATTATGTTCTGTAATACGCCGATCAATATCAGTAGTAATACCAGTGTAAAAAGTATCATCTGCACAACGCAATATATATACGTAATAATTCATTATACAATCTTTAAATTAAAAGTCTGATAATAAACACTATTTACTCGAAACAGGCTCATCTTTTTTAATACGAAAATATGGCTCAGGGTCTCCTTTTTTTGCAAGCACAAGATCATGCACATATTCATAATCAGAATTTCTTTCCTGTAAATAAGTTGTACGACTGATACGTTCTCGTGTTGGAAATTTTTCAGACTGCGCTAGTAGAACCTCTTCTTTATTTATTTTACTTTCAGGAGTCTTTTCAACTATTGGCTCAATTATCTTCTCTGGTTTTTTTTCTGAACCTTTAGAAGTTTCTTGTGTGACAGGGATGTTCACAGGCTTAACTATCTTTTTTACTTCAGAAATAGGTGTAGGTTTTACAAAATGAACCTCTTGTACTGGTTTTTTATAATAAGGAATTTTTCCTCCAATCACAACCCCGTCATTATAAGCAAGAGCTTCTGGATCGTTATCACCACGATACCATGGTGAACCATGCGAGTAATCAATATGTCCTAATGGTTTCAAGTTTGTTACCACTGACTTTCTGGGAAAACCATGTGAATATATTGAAGTTTTATTTCCTAAAATATCCTCACTATCTTCTTTAACGTAATCTCTTTCTACGATGTGATCTGTCGTTCTTTTAACTACCGCTGAACTATGCTCTGCGTTTTTTGTATCATCTAAAAATGAAAACCTATCAAAGAAGTTTTTTTGATTTGCTTCTGAGTTCTTTTTATATTTTTCTAATTTAAATTTCGGATCCCAGCGGCCAGCAACTTTTTTTACAATCTGATATTCATCCGACTGAGATGTTTCCCATATCGACCTTGTTTCAACAGGCTTACCAACCTTTGCCATTCGAGCATTGCGATATAAATTAGGTTTGTCAGCATAAAAATGTAGATCGCCTTCTTTTTGTGAAGGAAAACCATTTGAAGTAATGTCTTTAGCAGTACCAGTTATTTGTTCTCTTTGTTTTTTATCTGTAAGTTCTATTAACTCTTTAAAGCCAGACATCTCCTTGTCTCTGTCTTTAATAGGTATATCAAAATGAGAAAGAAATTCAGCATTAAATTCATTTTGTATGTTATGCACTTTTAAACTATCGTCGTATGCAACTTTCCTCTGTTCATATTCAACAGGATCACTAATATATAATGCCTGCCGCCCTCTTTCTATATCTTCTTCTTTTTTATCTTTATTATCACCCTCTAGCAGTTCATTCATATCATTTAGATACTCATTCACTACACTATCTTTTTCTTTTTGAATACCTGTCAAACTCGCAAGGGCTACAGCTCCATAAACGACCCCTTTTTTAATCTCTCTACCATAAGAACTGAGTTTTTCAGAAAAATCTCCTACCATTTTTTGAGTGGTTCCGATTATGTGAGATATCTTATCTAAAGAATTTACCTCTTTTTCCATTTTTATATCCGGAGATACTTCACCTTCTATTTTATTTTTTTCAAACGAATTCATAACTATATTACACCTAGGTCTTTTTTTATCTTGTCTATCTTTTCTTGGTCTTCAGATTTATGATATTGCTTCATAGTAACCAAGGTCCTCTTTTCTAAAAAACCTAACGTTTTATTTAGCTTTTGAGTCAGCTTTTGCACCTTTTTAGCAATTGTATCTTGCGCATCTTTCATACATTTATTATACCTAAGATAACTCTATTCTAAAAGATTTTTCTATTCCTTTCTTTTACCTATGTTATGTATCATGGTTTTTATGACCACCCAATATCTAACACGATATCAGGAACATTAGTGTTACGTAGTATACATACGTTGTAATTCATGCAAAACTAAAGCTTCTGCTTATCCCAAAGTTCCGTAAATCTCCCATTTTTCTTGTAGAGCTCATCAAAACTCCCCTCTTCAATAATTTGACCATCTTCCATAACCAAAATGCGGTCCATCTCTTTGATAGTGGTGAGTCGATGAGCAATAACAACCGCAGTTATAGTTTTAAAGAATTTATGTAATGAGTCTTGAATTTTTTCTTCTGACTCAATATCTAAATGTGATGTTGCTTCGTCCAAGAATAATACTTGTGGGTCTTTGAAAATAGCACGAGCTAATCCTAGTCGTTGTTTCTCTCCACCAGAAAGCTTGATACCCTTTTCTCCGATTAATGTCTGATCTTTTTGCGGTAATTTTTCAATAAGTTCATCAATATGGGCTGTCGATGTGGCGCGATTAAATAATTCTGTATTTTTATTTTCTTTAAAATTAGAAATAGTAATATTGTCTCGAAGTTTAAAATTAAAAACTTCTGTCTCCTGTAGTACCACCGCTACATGATTAAAGTAATCTTTCTTGCTGATAGTTTTAAATGAAACACCGTCAATGAGAACATCACCTGTGTAATCATCATATTCTTTGAGAAGGATTTTAAATAGCGTACTTTTACCAGCACCAGAAAGTCCCATAATACCAATTCGCTGACCACGCGAGATTGTAAATGATAGATTTTTCAAGACTGCCTCCTCACCATAATCAAATGACAGATTCTTTACTTCAATTTTTTTCCAATCATCGTGGAATTTTACTTTACCTTTTTCATCGTCGATATTAACTGGCTCTTGTAACACTTCTACCATGCGAGCAATACCGTATTTTGCAATAACAATACGTTGCGATACATCTGCAAGCTCACTCATTGCCTGCCAAATTTTATTAAAATATGTATAAAATAATACTAGGAAACCTATCTCATATCTTCCATTAAGAACACCGTAGATAATCAATACAACGATACCTAAACGAAACGTATACCCCATAGTATTCTTAACTGCGTTTCCTGACTGAAACCAAAAAACGCGAATCGAAATTTTTTCAAACAAAACTCTTATCTCTCTTTTTATCCTATGTATCAGTACGCCTGACATAGACATTACTTTTACACTACGAATATTATTAAACACCTCAAATAAAAGCCCTGAAAAATCTTCCTCAGCAACATTCACCACATGAGCTGCACTCGAAGCTTTTTTAATATACGAATATGAAATCCAAAAATAGACATTTATAAATCCAATCATAATAAATCCAATCAGTAGGTCAAAGGTCAGCAAAATAGCAATCATACCAAAAGTATTAACCGTCACTTCAATAATGTTAGTAATCCAAATACGAATCACTTCATCTAGACTCTGTGCACCTTTTTGAATTTTTTTTAGTTTATTACCTGTATTTATTTTTGTATGCCAGGCAAGATCAATATTAAATAAGTGACTACTTGTTACCTGATATGCATCAAGTGCCAACCTCTCGGCTAAGCGATAACCAACAAGTTTGGCTCGATACTCTAGGACGGTATGGAACAATGCTATAAGCGCCCAAATCCCCATAATCCACCACATACGCGTCAGTGATTCACCTGATTTATATTTTGTTAATGTATTTATTACCTCAGCAAGAGCGTACGCTGGGTACAGCCAAATAAGGTCAGAAAAAAAACGAGTAACCGTTGCGGCAAAAAATTTATTTTTGTGAGGACGTAAAAAATTCCAAATAGTTCTCAAGAATTGTCTATTTGAAAAATTGACATCTTCTGATTGTATTTTCTGTGCTTTAGTCATTATTTTTACTTTCTTTAATACGCCACGCATCAATTTTTTTATGATCACCCGACATTAATACATCTGGAACTTTATAATTCTTATCATTCCATTTTATAGATTCTGGTCGTGTGTACATTTCGTGACTACTGATTCGATTCTCCTCTATTGATTCTTCTTTTCCGAGCACACCTGGAATCTGGCGAGCTATAGCATCCATCATAACCATCGCTGGTAGCTCACCTCCAGTTAATACATAATCTCCAATTGAAACTTCTTCGGCATGCAACGCTTTTTTTACTCGTGAATCAATACCTTCATAGCGACCACAGATAATAATTATGTCTTTTATTTTTGAGTCAGTAGCAATTTTTTTCGCTTTGGTATTTGTAAAATCAGAACCACCTGCTGCGGTAATAATAACTTTAACGTTTTCTTTGCGACCCTTGGCTTTTTTTACAGCTGCCAAAATTGGTTCTGCACGTAATACCATTCCTGGACCACCACCATATGGCTTGTCATCAACTTGTGCCGATATATTACCGTCAGGCCACACCTTGCGATGCTTTCCTTTTACGAAATCACGAAGTTTATAAAACTTTATTTTGATTTTCTTGTTTTTTGTTGCTCGCCCTAAAATAGATTCGGATGTGTACGAATCAAACATTTCTGGAAATATAGTAATAATATGGAATGTCATCATGTTTGTATCATAACGAAAAAACCACTCAAATGCGAGTGGTTTTTTCGAAATAGTTTTAATTATTATTAGAGATCTGCTTTCAGATCTTCCATTGCAGCGTCTACATCAGATGATGCAACTGATGCTGCGGCTGGTGCTGCGGCATCGCTTCGTACATGAGTACTTCCTTCTGGTTCTTTAATTTTCATGTTTACACGAGCGTTACTCTTCATTCCAACTACGCGCAACAGTGTTCGGATAGCTTTAGCGGTTGCACCTTGGCGACCGATAACTTTCCCCATATCCTCTGGTGAAACGTCTAGAGTCAAAAGAACTCCCATCTCATCAATTCTTTTTTCAATTTTTACAGCTTCTGGCTTGTCGACAAGACCTTTTACAACATATTCTAAAAATGCTTCTGGTGAATTATTATCCATAATTTTATTCTAATTCTGTTAATCGGTTTGTAATTGCAGTACACCTACCTATCGGCAGGCAGGTCCGACGTGACCTACTGTCAAGCGAGATTATAACATAACGCAGATGTGGGTCAATAAAGTTCTAACTACTCAACCCACCTTCCCCACAACTTTCATTAATAAAAGCTCGTGTTAAAGGTCCAACATATCCATCAGGATCTGTTCCTAAGAATGTTTGCATTCTTTTGATAGCTCCTGTTGATATTGGTCCTAGTATTCCATCTTCTGGTCCACTGTTGAAACCTAGTCGGTTTAAGTGAGCTTGTAGTATGTGTGCTTCTGTTACGATGTCGTTTGTGTATGAGTTGTATGTTCCGTTTCGTGATGGTGCTTTGAGGTTTTGAGTCAACGTTTGCTCTAGTGAACATGTGTTTGATTCAGAAAGCTCAGTTGTTGAAGTAGCTGTAGTAGTTGAAGTAGTTGTAGGTTCTTCAGTTTCTATACCGTAGTGTTTTGCAAAAGCTGCTTTAGCTTTAGCTCGTGATTGAGGTGAAGATGAACTTGATGATCGGCGTGTAGAAGCTACAACTGGTACACCTTCGAAATCAATTTCTCCTTCTGTGTATTCGTAGTTAATAACATCTGAAGCATTACCGCCTACAAAAGCATCATCTAGAAAGGTAATAGTAAGGTTAGAAACATCGTTTACGTCTTCATGGTTAGTAGCGTTACCTGTAAAGGTAAGTACAGCGTCTGCTATTGTAACAGCGCTAGTACCATCAATCTCCATTACCGCAGTTAATCCTGCTGGCTTGTTGGTTAGTGTAAAATGTGTGTCTTCAAGAAAGATTGCTGTATTATCTTTAGAAGAGATATTCCAAAAATCGCTTATCGGTGATAATGGCATTGTTGCAGTAATCGAACCTTCTAATGAACCATCATTAGCTAAACTTTCAGTGAATGAACCTGTGTATGAGATTACTGAGTTTGACCCTCGAGAGACGAGAATAGTTTCTGTTGTTTGTGTGTCGTGAAGGAATACGTCTAGAACTCCGTTCATATCATTACTCACTAAGTTAGCAGCCTCAGAAGTAAAAGCAATATATCTTCCGTCTGATGAAATTGAAGGACTATCTGAAATACCGCCTGCTTCTAACCCTGCTGAATCTACTGATACGCGTGTTGTTGTATTATTTTGTGTGTCGTGAAGGAAAATGTCACTTTGTCCATTAGCATCTCCTGCAACAAGGTTAGTAGCACTAGAAGTAAAAGCAATATATCTTCCGTCTGATGAAATTGAAGGGGTACCGCTCGAATAAAAGTCACCTTCTGCTCCAACTGAATCTACTGATACGCGTGTTGTTGTTCCCAATTGAGTGTCGTGAAGGAAAATGTCACTTTGTCCATTAGTATCACTTGCAACAAGGTTAGTAGCACTAGAAGTAAAAGCAATATATCTTCCGTCTGATGAAATTGAAGGATTATTTGAATCACCGTCAATTGCCTCAGCACCTCCTGAAACTACTGATACGCGTGTTGTTGTATTATTTTGTGTGTCGTGAAGGAAAATGTCTCTTTGTCCATTAGTATCACTTGCAACAAGGTTAGTAGCACTAGAAGTAAAAGCAATATATCTTCCGTCTGATGAAATTGAAGGATTACCTGAACTACCGCCAATTGCCTCATCACCTTCTGAATCTACTGATACGCGTGTTGTTTCCAAAGTAGTTAGGTTACGAAAAAAAATATCGCCCGCCCCGTTAACATCTCCTAAAATCATCTCACTCTCTGCTGAAGAAAAAGAAATACTTTGTCCATCAGCTGATATACTTGGATTAGATGAACCCCAAGCATGAACAACTGTAACAGTCATTGCATATGCAAGAAGCATGATTGGAATTAGTATTAATAGGTGTACTTTTAAAATATGATTTTTCATGAATATATGAATATATGAATATATGAATATGTAATAATAATTTACATAATAACATAGAAACTATATCTGGTGTAAATTAAAAAACACTGCGTGCAGTGTTTTTTAAATTTTTTGATTATTCAACTGAAGTTGCTTCTTCTTTTGGTGATTCTCCAACTATTTCTGGTGGAGCTTCCTTCTTACTTAGTTTCTTCGGCTACTAGAACTTCAGATTCTGGAGCTACTTCTTCTGCAGGTGTCTCAGTTGGAGCTTCAGCTTCAGCTTTTGCGGCTTGACCCAGGTCACTCTCTTTGACTTCGTCATTCACCTTGTCTTCTGCAGCTAATTTATCTGCCTTAACTTTCTCTTCTGCTTCTTTTTCTGCGGCAATTTTTGCTTCGTCAATTACTGGAGATTTTTTTGGTAAAACATTGATTTTTGGTCCGTCGATAACTTTAGCATCAACGAGGAAGTTGTGCATAGTATCTGAAGGTTGTGCACCTTTACTGATCCAGTAAGCAAGTCGTTCATTGTTGAGTTCAATATTTCCAAGTTTTGGATTATATGAACCTAGAATTTCAATGAAATCACCACTTTTTGGTCCTCGAGCACTTTCAGTAACCACCGCTCGAAAATGCGGTTCATTGCGTCGTCCAATTCGTTGTAATCGTATCTTTAACATAACGAGAAGTATATTAACAAAACCGTGGCAAAAGTCAACTAAATATATAGATATTATGTGCTATACTCCGAATATATGAAATCTAAAAAAAATCAGATCAAAGCTAAATTCAATCCTAGCAAAACTGGAAGCCGAGTATACACAGCTCAAAAAATTACTGAACCTTTCACACCCACCATTCTGGAGGGTATTTTTTCTGTAGGGAAAAATGATCTTGGATATGTACGTATTCCTGATCAAAAACAAATTATTGATATTCCAGGACATAAAAATCACACCGCTCTAAATCGTGACCGTGTAAAAATTAAACTTACTAAAAAAGACCAGGGTGAAGTTATTGAAATTTTGCGTCGTGCAAAACGAGGATTCACAGGTGTTTTGAAAAAGCATGACACGTACTATGTGCTAGAAACTTCTGATAGACGTGATCCAGAAATCATTATCCCAGAACCCGACGTAACACCTGAGATGTTTGATAAAAAAGTATTTGTAACAATCAATCGCTGGAGCGACAATGGACCAATGGGTATTATTGAAAAAGTTATGGGAGAAGTTGGCGACAACAATGTTGAAATGGAAGCGCTTGCCTTGGAAAAAGGATTCGACGCTGTATTCTCTGATGAAGTAGAAAAAGAAGCGAACGCACTTGCGGATCGTGGTATAACTGAAACTGATTTTGAAGATCGTAAAGATGTTCGAGATATCACAACATTTACTATCGATCCAGAAGACGCCAAAGATTTTGATGATGCCCTATCGTTTGTCGACAATAATAACGGAACCTATGAAATTGGTATTCATATTGCTGACGTATCACACTACGTAACACCAGGCAGCGCTCTTGATTTAGAAGCTCAAGAGCGAACAACATCTGTATATCTTGTTGATCGAACTATTCCTATGCTACCGGAAGCTATTTCAAATAATCTCTGTTCCCTAAGACCAAATGAAGACAAGTTAGCTTACAGTGCTATTTTTACTATCGATGATAACGGTGAAGTTTCTGACGAATGGTTTGGACGCACGGTGATTAATTCTGATAAAAGATTTACCTACAAAGAGGCACAAGATGTTCTCGATAATAATGAAGGCCCTTTTGCAAAAGAGCTATTGATTTTAAATAATATTTCAAAAAAATATAACGCCGAGCGATTAAATAATGGTGCATTACAAATTGAAAGCCCTGAAGTTGTCTTTCGATTAGATGACGCTGGTAAGCCAATCAAGATTGAAAAGAAACATCGAATAGACACAAACAAATTGATCGAGGAGTTTATGCTTCTTGCTAACAAGCGTGTTGCAAAATTCATGTCGAAAAAAACAAAAGAAAGTGTTTTCGTTTATCGTGTTCATGACAAGCCAAATCCGGAAAAGATGCAGAACTTGTGGACCTATTTAAAAACACTTGGCTATAAGGTAAATTATCGTGATGGTGTTATCCCGACCAATGAATTAAACGCATTACTTCGTGAAATTGACGAGGGCGACATGAAAGATGCTATTCAAACAGCTATCGTAAGATCGCTCGCAAAAGCTGTGTATACAACAGAAAATATTGGACACTACGGATTAGGGTTCTCATACTATACGCACTTTACCTCACCTATTCGTCGCTACCCCGACGTTCTTGTACATCGATTAGTTGAACATTGTTTGAAAGGCGAAACAGTTTCTCGAGATGACTTTGAATTTTATGAACGAATGATGTCACACTCATCAGCTCGCGAAAAAGACGCACAAGAAGCTGAATGGGCTTCAATCTCTTATAAGCAAGTTGAATACATGGGCGACCACATTGGTGAAACATACGAAGGTTCAATTACAAGCATTACAAGCTTTGGAATGTTTGTGAGAGAACGAGAAACACTAGCAGAAGGATTAGTTCGCTACCGAGATATTCCTGGCGACCACTATATTTTTGATGAAAAGAAATTCACTGCTCGTGGCAAGAAAACTAACAAGGTGTTCTCCGTAGGAACAAGTGTGAAAATTAAAGTAGTAAAAACAGATCTAAAAAATACTTCAATCGACTACATGATTGTTGGATAAGAATGTTTCACCACATAAAAATACCTTTCCTATAGATACCACATAGACTGTTTACCTGTAGAAAAATTATATAATTTTATGGTAAAATAGATATATGCAAAAGATTTCAAAGACAATTCATCATGGTGTCTGGCTTCTTGTAGCTATGGCTGTTGGGCTTGGTGCAGCAGTGCTATTGATAAGTGCTGGTAAATTTGCGTATTCATATGCAGACGTTCTTTCGGTGCGACAACAAAATCAGCAAGATGATGCTACTTTAGCTGCAGAAACAAAGCCTCGGTCAGTGCAGGACACCGAACAATATTATGCTGTTGGAACTACACCTATCCCTAATCTTTCAGCTCGCTCATTTATCGTAGCTGATATTACAACTGGGGATATTTTGGTACAAGATGGTCGCAAAGTTGAATATCCTATTGCATCAGTAACAAAGATGATGACTGCTGTTGTGTCAAAAATGCTTGCAGTAGATTCAGAAATGGTTGAAGTTTCTGAACGTGCTACAAACACAGAAGGTTTTCGTGGAGGATTATCGATTGGAGAAGAAATTTCGACTGACGACTTAATATACCCTCTTCTTTTGGTATCAAGTAACGATGCCGCCGAAGCCATTGCAGAACATTTTGAACGTGATAATTTCATGAAACAAATGAATGTTCAGTCAAAATTTATTGGTATGAAAGATACTTATTTCCATGACCCAAGTGGTTTGTCAGAATATAATACATCAAATGCTGACGACTTGTTTGCTATGCTACAGTATGTTTACAAACAGCATCCAGAAATATTAGAGGTAACTGATAAAAAATCAGTTACAGCTGCAGGACACTATTGGGAGAATAAAAATAGACTAAAAAGCCTTGACCCTTATTACATTGGAGGAAAGACTGGATACACCGACGCAGCGAAACACACCGGTGTTGGTGTATTTGAAGTTCCAGTATCTGGTGGAAGTGTAAAAACATTAGGTATCGTTATTCTAGGAAGTAGTACTCGTGAAAATGATATCAAAAAACTTATTCAGTATATACAAAAGCATATTCACTTTGGAGATCAAGAGTCGATTAAGAGTCTTTACGAAGAAATAGAGACCTAATATTATTTCGCCCATTGCATAGCATCATCAATCTTCACAGAAAGCAATTGTGAACACTCCATAGATCCCATAGTCACACCGTAAAGTGTGTTTGCATGCGACATTGTTTCGCGATTATGTGTTACTACAATCAATTGAGAGTATTCTGATAGACGTGTAATCATGTCTCCGTAACGAGTACTGTTAGCCTCATCTAAAGCTGCATCAGTTTCATCTAACACCAAGAATGGTGGCGGGTTCACTTGTGATAATGCAAAGAGAAGTGCAATAGACGTCAGTGAACGCTCCCCCCCTGAAAGCATCTCAATATCTTTCACTTTCTTGCGCGGTAATGATACATCAATATCAACACCGGTATCTGGTTCTTCTTCCTCTATCTCTATTTCACCTTCTTCTAGCTTGCGACGCCTTTTTTGTACTTGAACAACCTTAAGTGATGCCTTCCCCCCACCAAATAATACACCGAAAAATTCTTGAAATTGTTCACTAATTTTTTTAATACCTAATAGAAAATCTTTTGTTAACTTTCCTTCAAGGTCATTAATTAATGTTTCAAGTGATTCAATGCTTGATTGCAGGTCTTCAGTCTCGGCAAGTAAAAATGCATCACGCTCTTTTGTTTCTTCGAACTCTTTAATTGTATCAACACCACTACCGCCACCAATTGTTTCCAGCCTGATTTTCATACGTTCAATCTTTTTCATTTCTACATCGTGCGCCCAATTCTCGGTAAGTTGTGCAACTGGTTCAAATAAAACTTTTTCACCAAGCAATGCTTCACTTTCTTGTTGCTCGTTATTATAATTTGTTTGTAAATATCGAACATCGTCTTCGCGTACTGCAAGCATCGATAAGTCACTATTGGTTTTTTGTAACTGCCCTTTTAATTCAAAATATTCTCGCTGCTCTTCCTGCTTTGCAACATCTTGTTGTTTTACTACAGTGCGTAATTCACTTATCTTAACTTCTAATTCATCTTGCTTTTGAGCAGACAGGTCTAATTCTATTTTCAATGCATCATATTCTGACTGCAGTTTTTCAATCTTGTCAGTTTGTATTGGAGTCTCCTCTTCGCCTTCGACTTCTTTTAGAGACTGCATGATGTCACGAATACGTATCAGGTATTTCTTCACTTCAGAGATATCATCTAGATGCTCAGCTTGCCCTACAAGAGTCGCAACATCATCAATCGCTTGCATCATGGCATCTTGTGGAATATGCACTGCACCAGGCTCTTTTGGCGCTGTGTACTGCTCTGCCATTTCAATCATACCTTCTAAACGCCCAGACGTACGAGCAAGCTCAGCTTTAGCACGTGTTACTTGCTGCATTTCTTTTTCAAGATCTTGCAATGTTTTTTCTTCGTCTGATATTTCACGCTTACCTTGCTGAGCTTCAAGCACCATCAAAGCTTGTTGTGCATTTTGCTGCAGTACAACAAGCGCACTTTTCTTTTCTGTAATATCTTTTACTTTTTGATCAATGAATACCAATTGTTGCGCAAAGTAGTTACGGTACGCATCAGTGAGTTCTTGTCGCAATTGTTTCGACTCTTCAATTTTTTTTACTTCACGCTCCAAGTAACGCAGGTGTGGTGCAATTTCACGTCGCAATAATTCACTTTGCTGTAAGTTTTCTTTTGTTTTATCTAATTTACGAGAGGTCTCTTTGATTCGGAAATGATAGAGTTTTAAACCAAGAGCTTCTTCTAACATCTCACGACGTTCTTTAGCATTTGCATTAAGCAATCTATCAGCTTCACCTTGCGAGATGATGTGGTGACCTGAGGCTCCAATATGAACACTTGCAATTAACTCATGAATATCCTTCAGACGAACTTCAAAATCATTAATCTTGTACGTATTTGATCCGTCACTATACACTTCGCGTGAAATAATAATTTCGTCAAAATCTACACTCACTTTTTCATTTTTCGCACTTAAAAGTTTAAAAGTTCGTTTCGAATTATCAAATGTGATGGCAACAAAGGCTCGCGACATTTTTGGAATTTTTTGTGAACCAGCAAAAACAAGATCAGCTCCTGACTTGCTACGCAATGATTTTGAAGACTGTTCTCCTAAGACAAAACGAATTGATTCAACAACGTTAGACTTACCTGAACCATTAGGACCAACAATAGCGGTAACCGGCGCATCAAACAAAAACTCGCTTTTTTGGGCGAATGATTTGAAACCCTGCAGTACAAGCTTTTTCAATAACATATTAATATAATAGCATTAAAATACCTTCGGTTAAATAACGTAGGTTATTTACATTAATTTTTTACGTGTTATTGTAATCGTAAATTAATCTACCTAAAATAAACTGCGCAATGGAAAGAATAGGATCAACTCTGACGAATCGATTAGTACTTCGTACTGTACAACCCTGCAGTATATGTATTGTGCCCTATAGAGACATCATAAGAATTGAAGCAGCTCAAGACTATGTGCATTTTTATACATCTACTGAGTATAAAGCTAAGATACCCTACTTGAGGTCACATACCTCCATGCGTAAAACCTTGGAGAAACTCCCGATTAAATTTATCCGCCCGCATGTTTCTCATGTAGTAAATATAGATCACATAAGATCATTTACTGTTCATGATATAGAAATGTCTGACGGATCTATAGTGCCAATAGGAAATAATTTTGGAACTAACTTCCGAAAAATAATTTCTGAGCTCTATCCTGTATTCAACAAAGCAAAAGGACCAGTATAAAGCTTGCCTTTTCCTTTACTTTATTTAATAGGTGGACAAATTTAAAAAATGTGTTATTGTTTCTGACGTAAAATTTTACTTTTAAATAACCAAAAAATAAGCGAATGCAAAAAGATGCAAGAAAGGGCGTAAAAGGAGTGAGTAACGGGAAGGTCCTAATCAAATGTAACTATCAATTGATCCCAGTTGATCTTAAAAAAATACTTTTCATGGAAGCGCTGTCTGATTATGTGATTATTAAAACGACAGATGAAAAATATATTACTCTTTCGACTATGAAAGACATGATTAATAATCTACCTGATAAAATTTTTGCAAGATCACACCGGTCGTACATTGTTAACCTGGACAGAATTTCTTCTGTTAAAGGAGAAATTATTACAGTATATGACGATGTTCGTAACGAACACACTGTTAAGATAGGTCGAGCATATAAACAAAATTTTAAAACTGCTTTATACGCTATCTAACATTTTAAACCGACATAGAAGGGCTGAGATTTCTCAGCCCTTTCTTTTGTAATGTTTATTCTAAATATAGACATTTTTTATTTTTATGGTACTGTGCTCTCAAATGACTATCTACGCAGGTCTGATGCTAGAAAAAATTCATAAAACCTTACGACCATGAAACTATTGTTCACCGTTCGAAAATCACAAGTTACGTATACAGTCATTAGTCTTTCTGCAGGTAAATACATTACCTTAGGAAACCCTGTTCCAGAAACATTTATTGATTTTTTCTACATAGAAGAAACAACAAAGGGTATAAAAGTTACCGCAAAGAAAGACCTTCTTTTGATGGTCACAGGTACAAACGGCAAGCGTGGACGATGTAAGAAAATCCACTTTTGCAGAAAGGACAGAATCAGAGAGCATGTCGGAAAAGTATACTGCCCGCAAACAAGTGTTCATCAGAAAAGTCTTCGCAAGGCTTTACACAGGTCAGAAGTTCCTATTATTAGGATACTAAGCGGATTTACTGGTCTTGTTCTCATCTATAAAGATGAAACTGCTGTACAAAATGACGGATTGTCGGGTTGGATTATTTTAGAAGAAATGACAAAGCAGTACCTCAACAACATGAAAACATCTACAGCTGTCTTTTAAAGTAAGACGACTCTCAATAAAAAGGTTAGGATTTAAAAATCCTAACCTTTTTTCTATGACCAATCTTTTACATCGAGGGCAGCGCGCGCGGCATTTTGTTCAGCTTCTTGTTTTGCTTTTCCCTTCCCTTGTGCAATCAAGTCTTTACCAAAATATACACCGACTTCAAAATTTCGATCATGATCAGGACCACTTTCATTTAATACTTCATATGTTGGCGTTACATTTACATGCTCTTGAGCCAATTCTTGAACATAACTTTTTGCATCCTTGTATAATTTTTTATCAATAATACCTTGCAGTTTGTCGAATAAGGATAATGCAATAAACTTCTCTGCAACATCATATCCTTGGTCTAAATAAATTGCACCAATAATAGCCTCATATGCATTAGCTAAAATATATTGTCTAGCTTTTCCTGTGTCTTTTGCTTCACCCTTTGAAAGTAACAAGTACCCATTCATATTCAAAATAGTCGCTGCTTCTGAAATTGAAATTGTATTTACCAATGAAGACCTATATGCCGTTAAGTCTCCTTCTGGATTATCGGGGTATGTTTTATATAAATAACTTGTTACGACAAGCTCAAGAACAGCATCTCCTAGAAACTCTAGTCGTTCATTATGCTGCACGCCCTCTCCAGTATTTTCGTTCAAGTATGAACGATGAGTAAATGCCTTTTTAAGAAGCTCTTTATCATTAAAAGTAATTCCTACTGCTTCTTCAAATTTTTCAAATTGTTCCATATTTATTTATTTTTTGTCGCTCGTAAGCTTGCTAATTGACTCGGCAAGTAAATTTGTCACGTCATCATACATAGTAAGGCTTGCAATATCTTCCATTGGAAACCATTTTGCATCATCAAGCCCGCCCGATTCCTTGTCGAGTGTAAGTGGTCCATATTCTGCTTCACAAAGGAAGTAATGCACTTGTTTTCTTATTTGCCCTTTTTCAGGATGATTAGCGATGTATTCATTCTCCCCAACTTTTTCAAGTGGTTTTACATCAATACCAATTTCTTCTTTTACTTCACGAATCACGCCAGCATTCTCATCTTCAATATCGTCGATACCACCTTTAGTTAGTGTCCAATATCCAAATACGTCATGCACCATTGCAAATTGCAGCGCGCCTTCATGACGTGCATATACAATAGCACCAGCTTTTTTCTCAACTGGAAGATCTTCGAAGTTAACCGGCTTAACATTTTTCTTTTTCTTTGGACCGTCATCTTTTCCTGGTTCACCCATCTCGCGGTAAATGGCACCCAATACTCCATTGATAAATCGTCCACTATTTTCACCTCCATATGATTTAGCTAGTTCAATAGCTTCGTTAATCGCTACTTTTGGTGGTACTTGTTCACGGTCACCAAAAACCAATTCGTATAGACCAAGTCTCAAAACATTACGGTCTACAATCGCAATCTTTTCAATTGGCCAGTCTGGAGCTGCCTTTTCAATAATCTCATCGATTAATTTTTGTTTGTTCGCAATTCCCTTGAGGAGTTCTTCAATAAAGTGCACGTTTTCAAGACCTGGACCAAATTCGTCCAGGTTCTTTTTCAGCGCAGCCTCAAGAATAGAATTATCATGTCCTTTGAAATCCCATTCAAACAGGGTCTGCATTACAATTGATCGTGCAAGGTGCCTTATCGCCATATATTATGTTTGAAGTATACCAAATTTTTGTTAAAGCTCAAGTAAAACAAAACGCTCTTTGTTATCGAGCGTTTTGTGAGTCGTTAGAATTTTTTGTTTGTTTCTTTTGAATCTTTGATACTACATCGATTACTTGTCGATCTCGGTATCGTCCAGTTTCAAGACTCGCTCGGTGACGCAAGTGTGGTACACCGGTTTTTGCATCAACAGAAACAGTCTCACCAGTTAGTGAGTGGTGACTTCGACGGTTTCGTGTATGAGCTTTTGTGTGTCGCATTCGTATAACCATATGAGGGAAAGTATACTGAAAAGGTAGCAAAATGCAAGAGTTTTAACCTTTTACCTGTGTAACAGCATAGATACTAGAATCCTGCACATGCTTAAATCTATCACCCTCTAGCTTAATACCACCAAACCATCTTGTTACACAGATAATAGTATTCATCATATTTTTCTTTTGCAATATACGCAGCACTACGTTTCCAGCTCCTGTTTCTCCATCGTCGCTCTTTGACTCGTACACTACACCTTCATGCGCAATACGAACTGCCCACGTGTGATGCGTCGCTTTATTATGATTTTTACCTTTCTTTGTTTCTGTTAGAAAATCTTTAATTTCATCACGATTATTCACGAGACCAATCGAAACTGAATAGACTGACTTACGATCAGTAATGATTTTTTCAAAAGCTTGAAATTTCTTAGCTGGAATTTCTCCGTCACCAAAATCCATTTGTGCTGTTTTTATATCTTTTCTTCTATTCATAGTATGTATCACTAGACTCCGAAACAAGTTCGGAATGACAGCTAACAGTAAACTGTCATTCCGAATTCATTTCAGGATCTCTTATTTTCTTAACTTACTTACACTCTTACAAAAAGTTTTTCGATGAAGCGGTGAGAGTCCATATTTTTTGATAGCTGTGCGATGTTCAATTGTTCCATAACCTTTATGTTTTTTAAATCCATATTCCGGGAACACCTTATCTTGTTTTCTCATATATTTATCACGCACTACCTTGGCAGCAATAGACGCAAGTGCAATTGATAAATGAATCGTATCACCTTTAATAACTGTTTTTTGATTCAAAAACTTTTCTGGAGCATGCAAGCTTCCGTCTAGAGCAATATCGACAGTAACTGCATCAACATCAAATTTACGCAATAAGCGCGCAATCGCATTTGAAATTGCAAAAGATAAACCTTTCTCATCTATAATCGAAGCATTCACACTAGTGGTATAAAATTCGATATATCCAGTTTTTTTGTATTCAACCATTTGTGCGTGAATATTTTCACGTTCAACTGGTGTTAATTGTTTTGAGTCTCGTATTCCGTCAATTTTATGTTGCACTAAGGTACCTAATGATTTTGCAGCTGGCGATTTCATATCAATACCAACGATACCAAGTGTTACAGGACCTGCAATTGGTCCTCGCCCTACTTCATCTATACCAATTATATAGTTACTTTTTAACATACGGATCAGTATATCAGATTTATATATAACTTTTTACATATACAATTAAGACGGTCGTCAGGAGTGTATATGGAAATTATACCTCATTATCCTTAGATAAATATCAAGATAGACCAGCTTTGCAAAATATGACATAACACTACATGTTGCTAAAAGTTTTGCTATAATGCCCCTACATGGCAAAAGCTAGAAAACCATTCGTACACCTTCATACACACAGTCACTACTCTCTTTTAGATGGTCTTTCAAAGATTCCAGAACTCGTAAAGCGTGCCAAGAAATTAAAGATGAATGCCTTGGCTGTAACTGACCATGGTAATATGCACGGCGCAATTGAATTCTATAAAACATGTAAAGATGCTGGAATTAAACCAATCATCGGTGTAGAGGCGTACATGGCGGTTCGCAGTCGTTTTGATAAAGAGCCTGGTATCGATAACAAACGTTTCCACCTAACTCTTCTCGCAAAAAATACGGTTGGATATAAAAACATGATGAAAATGGTTTCAAAAGCGAACCTTGAAGGATACTACTATAAGCCTCGTATGGACAAAGAATTACTCAAAGAATATGGCGAAGGTATCATTTGTTTAACTGGATGTCCTGGTAGCGAATTTATTCACTACTTGCGTGAAAAAAAATATGACGAAGCACGTACTCTTATTCAATATTACATTGATACATTTGGTAAAGAGCATGTGTTTTTGGAAGTTATGAAACATGCTGAAGCATCTTGGTTTGCAAGTCATGTCCCTATTCTAGAAAAAATAAAAGAATTCTCTGTCGAATTTGATGTACCGATGGTAGCTACCTGGGATTCTCATTATTTAGACCCGGAAGACAAGGAAGCCCATGACACCCTGCTTAAAATTAATACCAACGGAGCAAACTTTAAGCTCGACGGCGACTATTCATTGATTAGTCCTGAAATGGCTTACGAGATCTACGAAGAAGAATTTCCTGGTGCATGTGCAAACACACAAAAAATTGCAGACATGATTGATATCGAAATCGATACTGACACATGGTACTTTCCTGATTTTCCAATTCCTGAAGGTCGCGAATACAACGAGATTCTTCGCGAACAAGCTTATGCAGGTCTAGTAACTCGTGAAGTTGAAAAAACATCAGAAGTTGAAAAACGTATTGAATACGAACTAGACGTTATTAAAATGAAAGGTTATGCGTCCTATTTTTTGTGTGTGGCTGACTTTATTAACTATGCAACATCTGTTGGTATTTACAGTAACACTCGTGGATCTGCTGCTGGATCAATGGTTTCTTATTTGATTGGTATTACGAACATCGACCCAATGAAATACGATTTAATTTTCGAACGTTTCTTGAACCCTGAGCGTCCATCATTACCTGATGTCGATATGGACTTTGCTGATAACAGACGTGAAGAGATCATTGAGTATGCTCGTGAAAAATATGGAAAAAATTCAGTCGCTGTGATTGGTACATTTGGTAAGATGCTGGCTCGTGGTGTAGTTCGTGATGTAGCACGCGCTATGGAATATCCATACAGCGTTGGTGATCGTATTTCTAAAATGATTCCTGAAGGTTCCCAAGGTTTTGCTATGACGATTGATCGCGCGTTGAAGATGGAGCCTGATTTTAAAGAAGCGTACGAGAATGAACGTGACGTTGTAGAAATTGTTGATATGGCTAAAAAGATCGAAGGGTGTGTACGACATGTTTCTGTTCATGCAGCTGGCGTCGTTATTTCACCAACGGGAAATGTCGATGACTTTTCTCCTGTTCAGTATGACCCAAAGGGTGGCATCATTATTACTCAATACGATATGTATACCGGTAATCGTGAAGGTATTATTAACCTACCAAAATTTGACTTCCTTGGACTGCGTAACCTGACTATCATGGCTGACGCTATTAAACGAGTAAAAAGTATTCGTGGTATTGATATTGATATTGAAAAAATCCCTGCCGATGATAAGAAAACTTTTGAACTTCTTTCTGCGGGAACAGCGCTTGGTGTATTTCAATTCGCCAGTTCTGGTATGCAAAAATGGCTACGTGAATTAAAACCAAGTAACTTGGATGATTTAATTGCGATGGTGGCCTTATATCGACCAGGACCGATGGCCTTTATCCCTGACTATATTGAACGTAAAAACAATCCTCATAAAGTGAGATATTTAGAGCCACGACTTGAACCAATCCTCAAACGTACCTATGGAATTATTATCTACCAAGAGGATATTTTGATTATTGCAACGACTCTTGCTGGATACTCATGGCTTGAAGCTGATAAATTTCGTAAAGCTGTAGGTAAGAAAATTCCCGAAGAAATGGAAAAGCAACATACTAAATTTGTTGATGGTTGTATTGAAAATGGTATGAAAAAAGAAATTGCCAAAGAGCTATGGGAAATGATTGAAACATTTGCCGCTTATGGTTTCAACAAGGCTCACGCTGCCAGTTACGGACAGCTTGCTTACCGAACCGCCTACATGAAAGCAAATTACCCTCATGAATACATGTCAGCTATCATGACCGCTGAGTCAGGTAACATTGAAAAAGTTGCCGAAGTTATCGCCGAATGTGCCAAGATGGGATACACTGTTATGCCACCAGATATTAATGAATCATTTTCAGACTTTACTGTTGTTGTGGAAGAAGATGGAACCGTAACTGACAACATTCGTTTTGGACTACGTAATATTAAAAACTTTGGTGAAGAAATTGGTAAAGCAATCATTACTGAACGAAAAGCTGGTGGAAAATTCAAAGACATTGAAGAATTTTTGGAACGTATCAAACACCGAAACCTCACGAAAAAATCTTTGGAAGCTTTAGTGCAGTGTGGTGCTATGGATCAATTTGGTGAACGAGGAAAATTGATGGCAAACATTGAACACATGTTGCGCTTTAATCGTGAACTTAATGCTGGAAACGAAAATCAAGGAAGTCTCTTTTCAAATATTGATGTACCAAAAGCACACTTACGATTAACAGAATCTTCCGAAGCAACACAAGACGAAAAACTTATGTGGGAAAAAGAGTTACTTGGATTGTATGTTTCAGGCCATCCACTCGATAAACATCGAGAGAAGATTGAAAAAAGTGGTAAATCAATTGATAAACTAAAGAACCTTAAGAATGGCGTCACTACAACTATTGCGGGAGTAATCGAAGACGTCAAAGAAATTATGACAAAGAAAGGTGACAAAATGGCATTCGTTCGTATTTCAGATTTTACTGGATCAGTAGAATGTGTTGTCTTTCCAACAGTATTTGAAGAATATCGCAGCATGTTGAAACCTGATTTATGTGTAATTATCAAAGCAAAAAACTCTGATCGAAATGGTGAGCAAAGCTTGCTGGTTGATAAAATAAAGGAGCTTTAATTAATATAAGCAAAATGCTATAGTTTTCTATATGACTAAAGAAAATAAGACCCTAGCAAACAAACGACACACCCTTGCCCACCTTTTGGCTGCGGCAGTTATTAAAAAATATCCAGACGTAAAACTTACGCTTGGACCAGCTGTAGACAATGGTTTCTATTATGATATTGATTTTGGTGAGGTAAAACCAACTGATAAAGACTTGAAAGATTTTCAAAAAAATATGCGAAAAATGTTGTCATCATGGAAGGAGTTTACTCACCGCGAAGTCTCGATCGAAGAAGCTCGAGAGTTATACAAAGACAATCAATATAAATTTGAACTTGTAAATGAAATTGCCGAGCGTGGTGAAAAAATTACACTCTACACATGCGCAGATTTTACTGATCTTTGTCGTGGTGGACATACTGAAAATCCCGCACAAGAAATCGATGGAAAATCTTTTGAACTATCACACATAGCTGGAGCGTACTGGCGCGGTGATGAAAAAAACCCAATGCTGACTCGAATTTATGGAACTGCTTTTGATACACCGGAAGAATTATCTGAGTATAAAGAAATGTTAGAGGAAGCTAAAAAACGAGATCACCGAAAACTTGGTAAAGAAATGGACTTATTCACTTTCTCTGATTTAGTTGGGTCTGGACTTCCTTTGTTTACACCAAAAGGAACTTTAATTCGTGATCTTGTAATCAGCAAGATTCAAAACATTCAAAAAGAATACGGGTATCAAAAAGTTACCATTCCTCATATCACTAAAAAAGATTTGTACGAAACATCAGGACACTGGGAGAAATTTGGAGATGAGCTATTCAAGGTTAAAGGACAATCAGATACAGAGTTTGTAATGAAGCCTATGAACTGTCCTCACCATACTCAAATTTATGCTGGACAACCACGATCATATCGTGATTTACCTATACGTTATATGGAGTCAACCATGGTATATCGTGACGAACAAGCTGGAGAGTTGTTAGGACTATCACGCGTACGAAGCATCTCTCAAGACGACGGACATGTATTCTGCACACCAGAACAAATGAAACAAGAAGTTAAAAATATTGTAAATGTAATTAAAGAATTTTATACTTCACTAGGAATGCTAGAGGAAGGAAAATACTGGGTATCTCTATCGGTACGAAGTAAAGAAAAAGCTGATAAATATCTTGGTGACCCTAGCGTGTGGGATCAAGCCGAAGCTGTGCTAGAAGAAGTAGCAAAAGAAGAAAACTTGCCATACAAACGAGTTGAAGGAGAAGCTGCCTTTTATGGACCAAAGCTTGATTTCCAATTCAAAGATGCGCTTGGACGTGAATGGCAGCTAGGAACAGCACAGCTTGATTTTGTTATGCCAGATAGGTTTGGGCTTGAATATACTGACAATAATGGCGAGAAGAAAACACCTGTTATGATTCACCGCGCTGTTGCAGGGTCACTAGAACGATTCATGGCTGTAACTATTGAACACTTTGCAGGTGCATTCCCTTTCTGGCTATCACCTGTTCAAGTTGTAGTAATGCCAGTCAATGATGATGCGCATGGTAAGTACGCAAGTAATATATTGAAACAATTAACTGATGCGGGAATTCGATCCGAATATGCAGATGCAACAGAAAGCCTAGGTAAACGAATGCGTAATGCAAAAAAACAAAAAGTTCCTTATATTTTTGTCTTGGGAGACAAGGAAGTTGGTAGTAATACTATTACCGCCGAAGGTCGCAACGATGAGAAATTAGAAGATATTTCAACTGAAACATTTATTAATAACGTATTAAAATAGCTCTCCTAAGTCCTGGATTGCTTCTTCATTCCGTTTCACTGCATTCCTCGCAAAGACGTCGTCATTATTTAATCGTCTTTGCGAGGTACGAAGCAATCCAGATAATATAGTTAGACAATAATGCTTTGAAATAACTTTAAGGTGACGATATGTGTAAATTTTGGAAAGATAAGAAAATAAGCTATAATATTTTGTATGAACAACGAACCAACAAATAAAGAAATATTAGATGCTGTTTTAGGTAATCGTGATGCGATTAAAGGTAATACTGATGCGATCGAAATGGTTGCACGCAATGTTGAAAAAGCTAATCAGAACATAGACAACCTGTCACAAGATTTCAAAAGCTTCAAAAATAAACACGATTCTGAAATGGATATCGTGCGAGATGATATTCGAGTATTGAAAACAAAAGTTGGAGTTTAATAATTAATTGAAAAATAATATGACAGAAAATAATTTACACAACCTGATGACGCAAATGACGCAAGAACAAAAATCTTTGTGGCGTATCGAAAAACATTATATTAACGAAGCAAATTCAGACGAAGAGAAAGCTATGTGGGAATCACTACGAGATGACAAGAAAAAACATATTGAAGACTTCAAGAAATTGATCAAAGAAAATATCTAAACAAAAAGCCCTTACGGGCTTTTTGTTTAGATGATTATATTGTTAAATTTTATCTGTAATTACATCTCTCAGAGCAAAGCTTGTTGGCATCGCCGGAACGGAACTTTCGCCTAAAGAATTTTCATATTTTTCTACATGCTCTTTAATAAATGATTTTAGCTTATTATCCATTTCTAAAGATATTTCTTGCTTCTTCTCTTTTAATTCTTGTAGTTCTTTTAAATCTGGATGCTGATTATATTCTTGCATTAAGTTCTTATATTTTTCATAATCTTCACGACTAAAATGAGGCTGCTTAGAATAAAGTCCATCTAAATTCTGAGATGCGTAATGCAAACCATTAAATCTAGACGGTTTTGTGTTAATAAACATAGACTGTTTTATATTACCACCGTAATATTTTGCATCAATTTCCTCCATTTTTTCACTAATCTTTTTCAAATTTCTATTAAAGATTTCCTGTGTTTTTTCACCTGATTCTAAATTGTCTCTCTCTTCCCTTAAGACTATCTCCTGATTTCGATAATCTTCAGCATCTTTTTCAAACTCAGAATCATTTTGTATTAATTTTTCAGCGATTGATGTTTTAAGTTTTGTATTAAGACTACCTAATTTAATACGCTCAGCGACCATCTCTTGTCGCAGATTTTCTAGTTCTACCTTTTGTGGGTCATCTGCAGAGACAACACCATTCTGTTCTCTTTCTCTCAACTGTTGCTCTTTTTTACTTACCTCTTGTACTAATTTAAGAACTTCAGCATCTTTCTGTTTAAGAACTGTTTCAGCTTCAGCAAACTCTGCTCTTATTTTCTCAAGAGAACCTTGAGATTCAACAGATGATTCTTGATTTTGATCTAAAGATTCTTCTGATACTTGTTCTTCAACTCCTTCATTTACAGCAGCTTCTTCACTCACAGACTCTTGATTATCAATAGACACTTCTTCATTTTCAGAAGTACTTTCTTCTCCTTGCTCGGTTGATTCAACTGGTGCAGATTCAACTGGTTGTTCACTCGCACTTTCTTCTACAGAAACAGGCTGCGCTTCAACATTCTCTGCAGGAGCACTTTCTTCGGCAGATAACTCACCAATCTGATTCTCTGCGCTACTCACAACCGCTTCTGCCTCTTGTGATTTTTCATCTACCCCTGCTTGAATTTCACCTGTATTACCATCCATATTACCTATTTCATTTTCTGCAGGAGTTGAAAAACCCTTCATCTCTTCTTCAGCTAATTTTAAATTACTGATAGCTTGTTGCGCTTGTTCGGCAACGTCGCCCATGCCCATAGCTTCGGCACCTTTGCTGAGTTGCTCTAATTTTTCAAGATCACCTTCTTTTTCTGCATTATTTATATTTGCTGTAAATTCTTGTTTCATAATAATTAGCTAGACTGAATATCTTTTCTCAGATCTTCAATCTTTTTTTCTCTTAGACTGGTAATATAATCAGCGATAATTTTATCCTTCTCTTTTCGTATACGCGAAAGTTCCAATAAAGCATTGTGCTCTACTTCCTTTATTTTCTTTATCTTTTCATCGTAATTATTCAATATATCTATTTTACCCCCCCACAGAATATTGCAACCGTTATAAAATAAGCCCAATATAAGAATTAGATAAATTTAGTTTGCAAGTTTATAACTCAGTAAACTAGAACATACAAAGAAGGCTCCATTTTTGGAGCCTTCTTTTTAAGATAATACGATTGCAGGAATTTCATAAAGACTTGTAATGAAATTTTGTATTCCAATTCTTTGTACCATATTCTCTAATTTTAAAACCTAACATAATCATTACTGACTAGCTAACACATCTCTTAATCTTTTAAGCTCCTCTAAAACAAATTCATCTGACGCTTCAAAATACTTTAGTTTACCACGATTGTTCTCTCTAGCGGCGAATCTTAAACTTGTAGATATGCCAGGTCTTAATCCTCCTTCTTCAGCATTCGCAAGATTATATAACCTTAAGAATTCCATAAGTGTCCATGTCCTAGCTAAGAATAACCGTTTTTTACTTGACCTAAAAAGACCTCGTCTTTCAAAAAATGTAGCTCCAGAAGAAGCTTTTCGTCCTGCATTATTACTGATAAGCTCATCTACTGTTTCAGCACTAGAATTAAACCAAGAATCTGCATATGAATAATTACTCATTTCTAAATCATTTCCACCCAAACTTGATTCTCTAATTAGCTCAATATTGTTACGCTGGTTTTCAAGTTCTTGAGTACGAAGTATACGTGCGTTTAACTTCGAACTAAGAACATCATAAGGTTGAGAGTTTGCATTTCGCATAGAGCTTATTTGCTGTGGAGAGAACTGATGCACTTCACCTTCATCAAGACCTAAGAATTTCTTTCGTTCACCAGCATCAAAATCATTCCGCATTTTGTTTAACTGATTACGCATTTCATACATTTCTTCAATAGAAGGATGATTATTTAATTGACTATAAAAGGTACTTAAATCGTTAACTGGTTGAAAATTTTCTTGCGCTTGATATTGGGTTTGTGTAGCAAAAGCGATTGAAGGAGAAACAAACGTGGTTAACAAGAAAAGACAAATTATATACTGTGATTTCATATAATAAAAACTAAACATCAATCTCTGCGTACTTCGCATTACTTGTTATAAATGCTTTACGCGGAGCAACTTCTGAACCCATCAATGTATCAAATGTTTTATCAGCTTCCATTGCGTCGTCAATATCTACTCGTTTCATAGACCGCGTATTTGGATCCATAGTTGTTTCCCACAATTCTTCGGGATTCATTTCTCCAAGTCCTTTATATCGCTGCAAGTGAACTTTGTTTGATTTCTTTGCTTTTACTTCTTCGTCTTCTTCATCGTTTTCTTCGTTTTCATCTTCAGGTTCGCCACCTACTGGTTCTGCAACAACCCCCATTTCTTTCAAGATGGTAACTTTTTCTTCATCGGTAAAGGCGTATTTAATAGTCTTACCTTTTCTAATTTTATACAACGGTGGTTGTGCAATATATAAATATCCAGCTTCTATAATCTCTTTAAAGTAACGGTAAAATAGTGTCAATAACAGTGTTCGAATATGAGCACCATCGACATCGGCATCTGTAGCGATAATAATTTTTTTGTATCGAATCTTTTCAAGATCAAACGTTTCTCCAATAGACGTCCCAAGCGCAATTATGAGTGATTTAATTTCATTATTTGCAATCATCTTGTCCAATCGTGCACGCTCTACGTTCAAAATCTTTCCACGTAATGGCAAAATAGCTTGTGTACGACGGTCACGTCCTTGTTTTCCAGAACCACCCGCCGAGTCTCCCTCTACAATGAAAATTTCCGACTCATCGGCATTTTTTGTCTGACAATCAGCAAGTTTTCCAGGCAGTGTGAATCCTTCGAGAGCACCTTTACGCAAAATAGAATCTTTTGCAGCTTTGGCGGCTTTGCGAGCACGCATAGCAAGCTCTGCCTTACGCAGAATCATTTTTGCATCATCTGGATTTTCCTCCAAAAACATCGAAAAAGCTTCACCGAACACTGACTCTACAGCACCGCGAGCTTCTGGACTTCCAAGTTTATCCTTTGTTTGTCCTTCAAATTGAATCTCTGGCATTTTTATAGAGATTACAGTTGTGAGACCTTCTAGAACGTCGTCTCCTGTCAAAGGTTCAGATTCCTTGGTTACTTTATTTACTTTATTATATGCATTCAACGTACGGGTTAACGCAGTTTTAAACCCAGTAACATGCATTCCACCTCCTGGTGTGTAAATATTATTAGCAAACGGAATAATTCTTGAAGAAATATCATTAACATACTCAAGCGCAACCTCAACAGTTACAGGAGCTGGTTGTCCTTCAATTTCTAGTTGCTTTTCTACATAAAAAATATTTTTGTGAAGCTGTTTTTGTCCGTGATTATAATGACGAACCATTGAAACTAAGCCCCCTTCAAAATAATATGAAACTGAGGTTGTTTGAATACCAAGTTCGCTTGCCCAATATACCTCGTCAGCATTCTTCATCATTGGAAGATTTTTTACAACTGACTCTCGAGCGTCAATAATTCGGATACGCAAATTACGAACAAGATATGCTTGCTCTCGATAGTGATCAATGATTCGCTTCCAGTTATATTTAATTTCTTTGAAAATTTCGAGGTCAGCTTGGAACGTAATAATGGTTCCTGTACGTTTTGTCTTTCCAACTTTTTTAACAGGACTCTTTGGTTTTCCAATACTATACTCTTGAACATAGATGTCTCCATCACGGTGAACCTCGGCTTTCATGTATGTTGATAGCGCATTCACCACAGAAGCACCTACACCGTGAAGACCTCCAGATACTACGTACCCTTGATCCTCCCCTCCGAATTTACCTCCAGCATGTAATGTTGTAAGAATAACTTCCAATGCTGAAATTTTAGCTTTAGGATGTTTATCAACAGGAATACCACGCCCATTATCAGCCACACGGATCATATTGTCAGGAAGCATGGTGATTTCAATCTCGTCACAAAAATCAGCCATCGCCTCATCGCGAGAGTTGTCAAAAATCTCCTTTACTAAATGATGAAGACCGTCTGGACCAGTTGATCCAATGTACATACCAGGACGCTTACGTACCGGCTCAAGGCCTTCTAGGACTGAGATATCTTTAGCACTATATGAACTTGTTGGTTTTTTTGTTTCTTTTTTAGACATAAATTTCAACCGGCACTTCAATTACAGATGCTTAAATGTACCCTCGCTACGCTGGGGTACACCGAATTCAGCATGACAGCACATTTACACATGTCATCCTGAGCTCGTTTCAGAATCTCTTCTAAATTCTTACGCTTCCTATTATAGCAAAAAAAGCTCGTGCGAGCTAGCTAAAAATCGTGTAAAACCGGTTACAAAACAAGGGTTTTTATTACTTTTTCAACCCTCTGATTAAACTCTTGATTTCTTCTAAATCAGCCTGCATGTCTCGTATTTCACGCTCAGCTTTACGGTTTACAGAATAGTCATATTCTGCCATAGATCGATCATGTTCAGTTTGTCTATTTTGACTCATAAGAATAATAGGAGCTTGTACAGCAGACAAACACGATAAGGCCAAGTTAAGCAAAATAAATGGATAAGGGTCCCAGTGACTAGCCCACGCAAATATGTTCAGAAGAATCCAAACCAGGAGAACAATAAAAAAGCCAATCAAAAAATGCCAACTACCCATAACACGCGTCATGGTATCAGCTGAACGCTGAGCAGTAGTTAGTTTTTTACGTGGTCGAAATTCTTTCGAGCTATTGATTTTATTTTCTTCCATATAACTATTATACCTTATTTAAGTGCTTTGCGAATATCATCAAATGTACCACCAACCTTCTTTTTAGGATTGAAGATATTTAATGGATCAAAAATATCTTTTACTTGTGCGAACAAGCTTATCATTTGTTTCCCAAATTGTTTTTCAAGATACGGTGTTCGAATAATCCCATCATTATGTTCTGCAGTAAGCGATGCTTTGTATTGTAACGCTAAGTCATATACCTTGTCAGAAATTTCCAAAATCTTTTCTCCGTCACCGATTTCCTTCAAATCCATCAACGGAATCACATGAAAGTTCCCATTTCCTAAGTGACCCGCAATTGTATACATTAAATTATATGAATCAAGAATCTCGATAAGTTTTGGTAAATATTCTGGCAAGTATTCTGGATTCACAGCAATATCATCAATAAACGGTGCAGTTCGACTTCCTTCGCCTGCAGCCCGTGTCTCGCTACTGTGTTCAGTCAAGATTTTGAATGAATCATGACGGAAGTCCCAGAACTTTTCTTCTTCGGCATCACGAGTAATCCGACGAGATGAAACCTCTAATGTATCAATTGAATGTTGAGCTTTACGCATCACTGCATGAGCTTCTGCTTCTGTATCCCCTGTAAATTCTGCTAGGACAATTAATTTTGGAATACCTTTGACCAGTGCCATCCAAACCTCTGGGAAGAAACGTAAACTGTATTTGATAGCACCAAAAAAACCTTTGTCTTTCAAAAAATCTTTAAAAAATTTAATACCAATCTTGAACGTATTATCATCATACATTTCCAACATTTCAAGATCATGCTTCATTAGTTTTTCAACAAGCTGTGGAACTACCGCTAGATCTTTTACGTATACAACAAGTAAATCATGAGCAGGCTTAACGTCTACTAACTTATATGTGACTTCGGTAATAATACCCGTTGTTCCCTGTGCTCCAACAATCAATTTTGTAAGATCAAACATTCCTTCGCCTTCTTCAAATTTTTCAATTGATTCAGCTTGTACTACATCCCATAAATAATATCCTGCAGCATTTTTTGATGTAACTGGTTTGTGTTCTTGGATTAAATCCCAATTATTTTTTACGACACTGTATACTTTGGTATAAATTTTAGAAAGTAAATTATCTCCAGCCATTTCCTGCTGAAGTTCAACAAAAGTAATCGGCGCAATTTCATACTCTTTTCCGTCAGATAGTACGATGCTCAGTTTTTTTACAAAGTCTTTGTTTTGTCCATATTTCAAAGTCTTTTCACCCGCACCATTATTTGCCACCATACCACCAATAGCACAAATATCTTTTGATGCTGGATAACATGGTAATACTAAATTTTGTTTTAAGGTCTCTGTTTCAAAATCACGATAATACGTTCCAGGTAAAACCCTCGCCTCACCTGCAATCCCATATTCGTGACCGTAAAAAGATTTTTGTTTACCTCCGTCTCCACGAGTAACATTTTTTATACCAGAAAGATATTTTGTTACGTCGACGATTATCGAGTCGTTAAGCGGACCACCAGTCATATCAGTTCCAGCAGCACGTGCTGTAATGGAAAGATTAGGATTATCTTTTTTATTTTCATTAACCAATTGAACCAACTTTTGAATATCGGCAGAATCTTTTGGTGTAACCACCATTTCAGGAGTAACAGAAAATAGACTCCAATCTTTAGAGTATTTTTCAATACCAGCTGTTTTAACCTCTCCTGATAAATCTGCAGTTAGTTGATCAATAAATGACATAGTAAAATTATAACATGTTACATAAAATCGAGGAGCTTGTGACCAATTTTATGTATACAGAGTATAAGTAAAATCGAGGAGCTTGTGACCAATTTTATGTATACAGAGTATAAGTAAAATCGAGGAGCTTGTAATTAATTTTATTAGGTAAATTAAAGAGCGTACCAATAATCATGATACGCTCTAATTTTTTTACTGAAAAAGCGACCTAAACATTTACCGCTGACAGCTCTTTGTTTACAAACTCTGTAACCTCTCTCCAGATAGTGTTCACCTTTTTTTTCTTACCTGCCTTTTTAGCAACAAGAGTTTCCTTTGCTTTTTGCGCAAAGTTACCTCTTTCACAAATCTCTTTGATTTGCGGCAAAGTCAGAGACTCCTTTGGCTTATACCAGGAGCACAGTGAATGCATACTCTGTGGAGATTTATTAAAAAACAAACTAATAAATCTTACTGACGGTCTCTTCACGCCACAAGATTTAATAAACTTCTCAACTTGACTACCGCTTAAGTAGCCCTCTTCTTCCATTGTTACCATTGTTTTGGTTTTTGATTGATTTATATAAATGTAAAAGTTCAAGAGATACAGTATAAGTAACATACAAAAGCTGTCAACCTCACTACTATATTCATATATAATTTATCAGACATAATAAAAGGCATTTTCACGCCTTTTATCCTCGTTATTTCGAGAAATTAATATCCAGAGTCACTGTCACCCCCCCACGAACCGTCAGGGTCTGAATCAGACTCTCTTCTAGAACTGTGTGAATCATACGGATGATTCGGAATCTCAACATGGTCTCGCACTGAAGATGGGCGACTCTTTGCTTTTGATAGCTCTTTCTTTTCTTCTTCACTCTTTCTACTTTTCGCCATTATAGATTTTTAAATGTTCAGACTTTGTATTATAAACGACTGAAAACGAGAGTCAATTATAATCGTAATTTATCCAAATTAAAAATATCTTCCAGCATTAGTAACGATCAATACACTAAGTACAATAATGTAAATAATATGACTGTCCACTAATACACCGTGCCCCACTATTGAAAAATCTAATATTGGATCGATAATTTTTAATAATCCTGCGTAAAAAAATAACCACCCCATCTCAATATGAAGAGCGACCAATGCGTTTTGTTATATTTTATTCGTACAATTATTTATAACTATTAATTAAATAAGTAAGTCGTCCCAATCTTTTTTAAATTTAGCCAAACCAGTATCAGTTAAATCATGCTGTATATTTAATCCCTGCCACTCAGAAGTGTAATCAATCTCTTGAAATGGAATTGGCGTAAGTTCTGTAGATTCATTCAATGCTTCAGCGCCTTCTTGCATAGCATCAAAAATCTTAAACGGTAAGGTCATAATATCTGAACCAGCTTCGATTATACCTTTCACATGGTCAACTGAACGAATACTTGCCGACAAGACCTGTACATTACTTGCTACGTTACGATAATGTTTAACAATATTTTTAATCAAATCTAATCCTTGCTCACCAAGATCGTCGAGTCTCCCAATAAATGGTGACACATATACTTGTCCCGGCTTTGCACCAAGGGTTGCTTGATGAACTGCCATCGCTTGTTCTTGAGTAAAACACAACGTCATATTTACATTCACTCCATCTTTCACAAGAACACTTGCCGCTTCTAATCCTGCTGCGGTGATTGGTAATTTAATATGTGGATTTTTTAACCAACGCAACATCATACGTGCTTGCGAAACAAGATCATCTGCATCCGAATCAGCACCAGCGTACACTTCGACTGAAATTGATCCATTTGGTAAATATTCAGCAATCTTCAGAACTGTTTCTTTATACATTGAAAATAATTCGTCCATAGTAATACCACCTTTTGCAGCTCGCTCTTGGAATAATGGTGATTTAGCTACAAGTGAAGGATTAGTAGTTTGACCATCTAGCTGAAAACCATAATCCAACGTTTGTTTAGTCTCCATAGGGTTCCCACTGTCGAGAAAGAGTTTTGTTTTTCCTGTTGAAAATTCCATATACCACCAGTATATCACAAACTATTTTAAGTTGTTATCAATGTCGAACTTCGATAGAGCGAGGTTTTTATATGATATACTGGAAACTATTATGATAGATAAAAAACCAACAATTATGGCCGTGGGAGACATTCTCATCGACGCCTTTATAACGTTACAAGACGCACGAGTAACCTGCGATATTGACGATGCAAATTGTCGTATCAGTATGCGCTGGGGAGATAAAATTCCTTACAAAGAGTTAACCGTGATTCCTGCTGTTGGAAATGGACCAAATGCTGCGGTTTCATTTTCTCGACTAGGTGCGCAATCGTACGCACTAACTCATATTGGAAATGATGCACACGGAAAAGAATGTCTTGACGCATTAAAAACAAACAACGTATCAACTGATTACGTTATGACACAAGACGGTAAAAAAACTAATTATCACTTTGTTCTTAGTTACGAAGCCGAACGAACTATTTTGATCAAACACGAATCCTTTAATTATAATCTTGCTGAGCATGTTGGTGATTTTACTCCTGACTGGATTTACTTTACATCAGTTGCCGAAGACTCAATGCAATATCATGCAGACATTGCAAAATGGGTTAAAGAGAAAGGAATCAAGATGTCATTTCAACCAGGAACATTCCAAATAAAACTTGGTGCTGAAACATTAAAAGATATTTACGAAGCGACTGAAGTTTTCTTTTGTAACGTAGAAGAAGCTCAACGTATTCTAAAAACAGAATCACGAGACTTGCCAGAATTATTGAAAGCCATGCGAGAACTTGGACCAAATATTGTATGTATTACCGACGGACCAAAAGGTGCCTCAGTATACGACGGAGAAAAAATGCTGATGGTTCCTATGTATCCTGATCCGGCTCCTCCGGTAGAACGAACAGGTGCTGGTGATTCATTTTCAAGCGCATTTACATCATATGTGGCACTCGGATATTCACTCGAAGAGGCATTGTTGCGTGCACCAATTAATTCAATGAATGTTGTACAACATATTGGAGCCCAAGAAGGATTGATGACGAACGATCAAATTGAAGAGTGGTTAGGTAAAGCACCGGAAGATTATAAAGTTACAAACCTTAACTAAGAAATATATGAGTGAAAAATTTCCACAACCAGAGATTGGTGAAACTGAATCTGAACAAGCACTAAACAATCTCATAAATAAACAGGGGGCTAACTTTGCTACACAAGAAGAAGCTGATGAAGCTAAGAAACTTAACGAAGAAGCTACCTTAGAAGATGGCCTGGCTCGTAACGGATATCTCATAGACACTTCAGGAGATCCTATCAAAATTCCAAAAGAAAAAGAACGACTATCAGTAGACCCATCATTAAATTAACATGAGAGAAATGAAAAACTGGGACCACGAACCAGGTCAAATAAATAACGATAGTATTGATAATCTTATCAAAATAAAGCCAGACGCTAGTATCGGCGATCTTGTACATGGTGTACCTTCGGAGGAGCTTAATAGTGAGAAAACTGAGAAACTACAATATGAAGAGGATCAGCTTACACTTGAAATTATAAAATTACAAATCGAATTAGAAAAAATAACAAGCGCAATACCTGAACCAAATATTGATGCAAAAACAGAAATTGAACAGATGCAAGCTAGTCTTTCGGGTAAAAAAGAGCGTCTTCTCGAAGTAAATAAAACTATCACAAAACATGGGGAATTAAGGAATAAATAATATGAATGAGATACCAAAAAATATTAACGAAGAACTTCAGAAAAATGATAAGTTTCTACGCGAAAAAAAGAAAAAGGAACTTGCAGAGTTGGGCATACCAAATGAAGAAAGCTTTCGCGGAAATACAGCATTATTCCAACAAGCTATGGAAGCTTATTTAGAGCGGCGCAACATATTACAGTCTGAACTAGAACACCTAGATAATGCACAAAGAAAAATCGCTCGCGGCGATCTTGGGAAAGGAACTGGTTTTAATTAATAAAACTTTTTATACTTAGTTTTTATTTTATCTAGAAAATATAAACTGCAACAAGTGATATAAAAGCAATCGCTGAAAAAACAACATTCAAAACTCCTGAAGGATAGTCTTTACGATTAAATGCAGTAATCACAATACCAATACCTCCAAAAAAATTAAGAATAAGATATGAAACATCCTGTGGCCCAATTTTTTCAAGACTCAGTAACGCAAAACCAATAATAATAAGTAACGCTCCTGCGTATCCAAATAAATCCTTAAATTCAAAATGTTTAAACATATTATTTTCGTGCAATTAATTTTTTAACGCGCTCTTTAATCGAGTCTTTATCTAAACCATAATGCTTCATTAGTTCTTCTGGCGTTCCTGACTGTCCGAATTGGTCATCTACCCCAACTAATTCCATTGGTACCACGTGATGCTCGGCAAGTAATTCTGCAACAGCTGAGCCCATACCTCCTGCTTTTTGATGCTCTTCTACTGTTACAATGGCACCAGTTTTTTTTGCAAAAGCAACAACTGCATCAACATCCATTGGTTTAATTGTTGCTAAATTCATTACTGAAACATTAATACCTTCCTCGCCTAATTCTTTTGCAACAGTCAAAGCATCGTAGACTAATGTTCCACATGCAATTATTCCAACCACACTTCCCCGAGGTTCAACCTCGGGGTTGAAAAGTATCTGTGCCTTACCTATTTCAAATGGTGTATCAGCTGTTGTAAATACAGGAAAACTAGCACGCGACATACGCAAGTAAACTGGCCCATCGTAGCTTGCTGCGGCAATAGTCGCCTTACGAGCCTCTTCGCTGTCCGCAGGCACAATAACAGTCATATTTGGCTGCATGCGCATTAATCCAATGTCTTCTAGTGCTTGATGAGTTGCTCCATCAGGACCAACTGATAATCCGGCATGCGAACCAACAATTTTAACAGGTTGATTATTAAGTGAGATTGTCGTTCGAATTTGTTCATTATTTCTTCCAGGAGAAAATGTCGCGTAACTTGCAATAAAAGGAATTTTACCTGCTGCTGCCATACCAGAACCAACCGTTGCTAAGTTTTGTTCAGCTACTCCTAATTCAACATATCGTTCTGGAAACTTTTCTTGAAACCAATGCATGCGAGTTGATTCAGCAAGGTCGGCACATAATGCAACTATTTGATCATTTTTTTCCGCAGCCTCTACAAGTCCGTGACCAAAACCATTACGTGTTGGAACAGATTCTAATTTCTCGGGATTGAATGTATGAGTATTAAGTTTTAAATTTGGATTTAACATATTATTTTTGAGCTCTATGTTGCTTTTTAATTTCAAGATATGCTTCACTGTTTCCTTTTATGATATCGGCAGGGTATTTTTTCTTTACCTTCTCGAACTTAGCATGTGCTGTTTCTATGAAATCAAGATCAAGTAAATTTGCAAGCTCAACTGAAAGTATTATAACATCACCGAGCTCATCTTTAACTGATTCAAACAAGTCTGGATTTTTAAGAATTTCATCTTTAGTCCAATTGTTCCGTTGAAATATTTCCAGTAACTCTGCAGCTTCAAGTAATATAGATTTCGCTAAATAGTCAGGACTAGCATGTTTTTTCCAATTACGCTCTTCTAAATATTTATCGATTTCTTTTTGGAACTTTTTCATAATAATCATCTATTCTATTTTTTCTCAGACCTTAACTCTATAGTTTTAGCATATGCTTCATAGCGACTTAATTTTCGAGCAAGAGCTTTTGACTCTTCTGAACTTAATAATCCTTTCTTATTTTTAGAGACCAACTCTGCAAGATTTTCAAGCTCAGACTCAACAAAACTCGTATTTTTATTCTCAAATTCAAAACTCATATTAATCATGATGGCTTGCTTCTATCTGACCACGCAGGGTTCGTAACTCTTTCAAGAATTTTTTCTCTTCTTCTGCACTTGGCGGTTTTCCATGCCATGTATAATCAAATTCAATTTCTTTGACCCCTTTTCCTGGGATAGTATGTGCCAAAATCAGTGTTGGTTTTTCATAGATAGCTTTTGCTGTTTCAACCGCATCTATGAAATCTGAAATATTATGTCCATCGACCTCGATGACATGCCAATTAAATGCACGATATTTATCTGCAAGTGGTTCAAGAGGCATCACGTTTTCTGTCATACCGTTAATTTGAATATTATTACGGTCCATAACTGCAGTTAGGTTTGAAAGCTTGTTCGCTCCTGCAAACATTACCGCTTCCCATATATTTCCTGTGTTTTGCTCTCCATCACTCATAAGACAATACGTGCGCCACTTTTTTCCATCCATACGTGCAGCTAGAGCCATACCAGCTGCTTGTGATAATCCAGAACCAAGTGGACCTGAAGTTGTTTCAAGTGCTGGGATTCTTTCTCGCTCTGGATGACCTTGTAGACGTGAGCCAAATTTACGCAATGTAGAAAGCTCTTCTATAGGAAAATACCCTGCATGCGCCATAGCTGCATAACGAACTGGAACAATATGTCCATTCGACAGAATTAACCGATCTCGGTCAACCCACATAGGATCACGAGGATCATGATTTAAAATATGAAAATAGAATGCTGTAAAAATATCAGTCATTCCAAGTGGTCCTGCAGTGTGACCTGAACCAGCATTCTCCAACATATCTACAATAGACTGCCGAATATCATTCGCTGTTAATTCAAGTTCCATAATCTTTTGGTCTGGGAGATGTGCCATAAGTTTATTATAACAAACTTTGTAATTTTTTTATATTCTCTGACGGCGTTCCGTCAAAAATCGCTGATCCTGCAACAAAACGTGTCGCCCCAGCCTTAACGAATTCTTCAATTGTATCTACATTCACTGAACCATCTACACTGATTGGCATCTCTGGAAATTTATTATGCAAGTATTCAATATTATACAGTGATCGTGGTTCGAATGGTTCGCCTTGTTTCCCTATTTCATCAATTCCCATAACTTGTACAAAGTCTACTAAATCCATGTACTTATCAAGCTCTGTAACTTCATAATCATCATCAAATGATAATCCGATTTCAACAATACCGCGTAGCGATGAGAATTCATTAAGTGATTTTTCAGGGTCAAGCATTGATTCAATATGTAAAACAATTCGACGTGGCCCAAGAGCCATCCATTGATTAATATTTTTTTCAGGCCGCTCGATCATTAAGTCAAGTTCGTAATCAATTTTATCCCAATTTGGTAGACCGACTTCCTCTTGTTGAATTTTTTGAAAATACTTGTCTTGTGGCACACCGTCGATAACGCTATGGAAATATGGCCAAGTTTTTGCGCCAACAAATTTCCCGTCCATAATATCAAGCTGCACGACAGCAGCATGATTCACTACAGACTTCACATCATCTTCAATGTGGTAAAAATCTTCAGGCATTATTGCTGGAATTATTTCCATAACTCTTTCATCAGTTTATTTTTAGTTTGACGCATTTTTTTATCAAGTACTGTAATTTCTTCAAGCAGTTCTGCAACAGCTGTTTCATCTTTCTCGTCAGGCTCGCAAGCAACAACATAGTTATCATACAGTACACGCAATTCATTTTGCATATCACGCAATTCTTCTTTACGCTGATCAGCTGGATTATCAAACCATTTATCCCATTCGTTAAATATACGCTCAGCTACTGCGTCTGTTTCATCTTCTGTTTCTTTTGGAATCTCACTTAATATCATGTCTCTCTATAATATAGATATGTTGTGTTCTTGCAAGTATTGCTTGAACTTAGGTGTGTCAGTGAAGGTAATCGACTGTATACCAAGCTTTTCTGCAGCTTTAGTGTGACTATGGTTATCGTCAACAAACAATACGTCCCCACGAAGTAATTGCATTTTTTCTAACACATAATCAAAGGCCATATGGTCAGGTTTGATATATCCCATATCTGAAGAAATGCCGACATAATCAAACAATCTTTCAAGGTTATATTCTTTTAGGGTTGGCATTAATGTTGCAGAACTAAAATTAGAAAGCATGGCAATCTTATACTGACTTTTTAACTGCTCAACGAGCTCAACAAGGTCTTCACGTACATAGTCGTTACTATTGTAAATATTATTTCTAAAATCATTCAACTCTTCACGAGTCATGCCAAGTCGTTTTACTACTTCGTCTTTAAATTCATCTGGTGTTATTTTTCCAAGATCAGTTTGATTAGCAAGCTCTATGAAATCAGTTTCATATTTTTCAAAATCATTACCTAATTGTTTTCGAACCAATGTCCAATACCAGTCGGCTCCAGAAAAAACTCCATTGTAGTCAAAAATAATTCCTTTTATCATATTTTATCTATACGCCGCTTGTGACGCTCTTCTTCTGAAAATTTCGTTTCTAAAAATAACTGTACTGCTTGTTTTGCTTCATCGTCTGTAGCAAAACGCGCACCAATTGAAAGTATGTTTGCATTATTGTGCTCGCGCGCAAGTTTTACAATTTCTAAATTACCTCCGTAATATACCGCCGACCGAACATTATCAAACTTGTCAGCCACCATATCTTCACCTTGACCTGATCCACCAAAAATAATTCCTATATTATTTTCTGGATTATCAGAAACAGCCTTGGCAGCTTTTTTAATATAATCAGGATAATCATCACTTTCATTGTACTCAAATGCACCATGATCAGAAATCTCGTACCCTAAATCAACAAGGAATACCATAATTTTCTCTTTCAATTCATATCCCGCGTGATCTGTTGCTAAGTGTATTTTCATATAATTCATTATAGCAAAATATAAAAAAAGCGCTTCCCTTGCGGAAAGCGCTTTAAAAAAATGAAATTAAAATTATACAACCTTCCCTGCCTCAACAACATGATCAACTAACATATGTGTATACCCCATTTCATTGTCATACCACCCCATCACTTTAACTAGGTTTCCGTCTACAACACGCGTCATAGCAAGGTCAGCTATTGATGCATATTGTGAACCAAGAATATCACTTGAAACTACTGGTTCATCAGTTACTGCAAAAATCTTTGCCCACCGCTTTGTTTCGGCTGCTGCAATCAATGCATTATTAACCTCTTCTACAGTTGTTTTCTTTTTAGAAATAAATGTGATGTCTGCGATGGACCCTGCAATTACTGGTACACGAAGTGCAATACCGTCAAACTTATTTTCAAATTTTGGTAACGCTTGTGTAACGGCGATTGCTGCACCAGTCGAAGTCGGTACAATATTTTGTGCTCCAGCTCGTCCTCGACGATAGTCTTTTTTATCAGGACCATCAACAATTGGCTGACTTGCCGTATATCCATGCACTGTTGAAAGCATAGCTTTTTCAATACCAATAGCCTCGTCAAGAATTGCCATTAATGGACTTGATGCATTTGTTGTACATGAACCATTTGATGAAATCTTGCAAGTACCTAATGCCTCTGCATTAATACCCATCAATACGGTTGCTCCTGAAACCCCTGAAGTTGGCTCGCCCTTGGCTGGAGCTGAAATAACAACACGTTTCGCACCGCCTACGATGTGCGCTTGTGCTTTTTCGTAGCTCGTAAAAAATCCTGTTGACTCTACTACAACATCAATATTTAATTCACCCCATGGTAATTCTTCTGGTTTTGCATTACTGAAATATTTAACTTCATGTTCGTCTACTACAAGATTCCCGTCTTCTACTGCGACTTCGCTTCCATAATGTCCGTATGCTGTATCGTATTGCAATAGGTATGCAAGATTATCTATATCACCTAAATCATTGACAGCAACAATTTCAATTTCAGGTCGCTCGAAAGCAACTTTAAAAAATGCACGCCCGATACGTCCAAAACCATTAATTGCTACTCGTATTTTTTTATCTTACATATTTTATTAAAATTAAATTATATTACTAATATTTATTCAGAAAGTATGAAATCACCTCCCTTATACTTTAATAGATACCGATATCCATCCGAACCACGAAAAGGAGCTCCTGAACTATGATCTCGAGCATAGTCATAAAAAACCTTGAGCTCGCTGGACGAGAGAGTTTCTGCAAGATAATATGCCCCCTTACTTAGAGAACTATCATCACTAAGATAATAAATTTTGTGGCTAGAAGCATACTTGTAATCCATTTCTTTTTTATCCATACAACTATTGTACCACATTATATATAAGTGAAAAACAAGGCTATAATCTCATTTTTTCACTCATTATTTAGAATTCAATCTCCTGTATATTTAGAATTCGAGCTAAGGTCTCAGCAACACCAGCATACACCTTTGTTGGAATACCTAGGTAGCAATCATTTTCTATCCAGATAGTAGCTCCTCCTGAGTTACCTTTATCTACTTTTGCAGAAGATATAAAATATTTATCGTCATATCCTGAAATAATACCTTCAGTTACTGTAAGACTTTCCTTGGCACCAATAGCTGGATATCCTAATACAATAATCCCATCACCAACGCTTGGTTGTGCTGTACACCAAGCGTTGCGGTTTTTTGCTTCTATCTGAGCTACAGTATTCTGAAGAGGTAACGCTACAACAGCAAAATCTAAATCTTCCAAATCAAAAATAACGTCTACTGGAGTAAAATCAAAATCTTCTGTTTGACCACTTGGAAATGTAACACTACATTCAGCGGTTAAAATATTATCATCACCCGCAATAACATGCCTGTTAGTCACCAGCGATGTTACATTGTCCAAATTAAACAAAACGCCTGAACCACGAGAGCCACCACACGTCACGAGACCTAATATGTTATCCCATTCATCAACTATAGATACAACACGATCATTACTCTGTTTAATACTTTCTTCAAGTTCATCTCGCAAGGTTTCTTGCGCATTATCAAGTGCTGATTGATTTAAGCTCTGAGACTCTTCTAATTGCTCAACAGTTTCAACACGTAAAGTTGCAATATCGTCAAGTGAAGTATTTGCTGCTGTTGCAACAGAATCAATCTGTCGCGCAAGACTAAATTGCTCTTGCTCAAGTAGTACAAACTTGTTATGAATTTCCTCTTCAAAATGAACCCGATCGAGAGTAGTATTTTTATTTTGTTGTAGTAAAACAATATTGGCGACGATAGAGAAAATAGTGAGTACGCCAATACTGATCAAAAGTCTTACACCAATTTTCAACTGCTGTTTTTTTAACACCCAATTATTATAACAGGCTTTATGATTTTTTCTTGAGAATTTCTACGAGGTCACAGTAATTACAAACATCTGGATCACAATCTGTATCCCAAAATTTCAAATTCATTACATCATCTGCCATTGTAATAATTTCATCTCGCAATTCCGAAACATCTTCATTACTAATTTCAAATTTTTCTTTGTGTAATTTTCCTTTGGTATCTGACTCAATAAAATCAATCTCACCCGACTTCATTCTATACTTTCCATCTTTGAATTCGTCAAGCAGTAACTTGTAAAATGACAATTGCCGATAGTAGTTTTTATTAGCATCTTTGGTACCACCCATTAATGCATTACGAGTCTTTGGCTTCCCTGTTTTATAATCAACGACATTTACTTCGCTTTCCGTGATCATTTCAATCTTGTCGAGCACTCCTGTCAGCCTAATAGTTTCACCAGAAGGTAATTCGAAATCAATACCTCTAACACGGAACTCGCTCAATGTATTAGTGTTCCAACTATCTTTGTAAGTTTTATACCACTGAGGTAATGCAACGCGACCTTTATCTAGTACGTCATTATAATCAGCCGATGATAAGATTTCTTTTTTCAAATGTTCTTCAAATTTTTCAATCAAAAAATCTGAATTTTGTTTTTGACCTTCACGCATTGCGTTAAACATTTCATCAATGGCGGCATGCACCGCTGTACCGTAGGCTTGATGTTTATTTCTTTTCGACGGAATACGCATCAAATTACGATAAAAATATTCCCATGGACTGCGCAAATAATTATTAAGCGCTGAGACTGACAATGGTTGTGATAAAAATAACTCTTTAACGTATTCTTGAGTTAATTTATTTTTTTCATTCACTACTTTTTCAGTAAATAATTCTATTCGTCCATCTTCGTAATCAGATACCATACTGCTCGTATCAATCGTCTCTACTAAATCTTCTCTGATTTCTGCAATAAATGGTGATGGTAACTGTTCACGACCGTCACTACCATGCTCGGCGTGCGTAATCATAATATGTTTACGTGCTCGCGTCATTGCAACATAAAACAATCGACGTTCATCACTGTCTGAATGAATAACAGCTTCATCATCAATCATACCGTCTCGATCTTTATCTTCTATAAGTTGGTACACACCTTCAAGCAAAGGCAGCAGTTCACGCCTACGCACAGACCCCCATTTTCCAGCGACAGCATTAACAATATATACATAATCAAACTCAAGACCTTTTGATCTATGAGCGGTCATGAGTCGCACATAACCTATCTGCCCACTGCGCCCAGCTTTTCGGATACGTAAATTATGCTCAATGATCGTATTAATATGTACAAAGAAATCAGAGAGCTTGGCACCAGCTTTTGACTGACTTACCATTTTCGCTTCATCAAAAAGTGCAGTAACTGCGCTCATTTGTTCGTGTACATCATCACTTGAAATAATTTGCTGTAATAATCCAGAAGCTCGAAAAACTTCTTCAAGTGAGTCTATGAGTAAATTATTCTTTGCATACTGAGACCATGATGCAATATTTGCATATAGTTCAATAAATGTTTCTGGTCGATCTAGTTCAAGCTTGTTTAATTCTTTAATATTTTTGATAACATCAAATAAGGATTTACCTTCCCGCCTGCCTGAGTTACGCATTACTTTTACAATATCTAATTGTGAAAAATTAAAGAGTTCAAGATGAAAAATATGTGCAAGTTCTTCCTCGTTACCAAAATTATGAACAGCACGTAACAACATAATAAATTGCAGTACGGTGCGATGTGACAACAAGTCTTGATCAGATTCAATTTGATGTGGAATACGTAACTTCTCAAATATGCGAGCAACAGCGAAAGCATCATTATTGTTACGATACAGCACTGCAATCTCTTCTAGCGGTACGCCGCTATCTATTTTCTCTTGCACATCTTTTGCGACACTAAAGATCTCGGTATCAGTATTAGGAAATACTGCCAGTCCAATTGGTTTATTATCATGAGAGCTCTGTGCTTCTAAAATATCAGAATCAAGAACACTTCCTGATGCATCTAAGATATGTTGACTTGATCTATAATTACGAACAAGTGTAACTAATTCAGCTTTTGGATATTGTTTTTTAAAATAGAAAAAATTTTCAAGGCTCGCCCCTTGGAAACGGAAAATTGATTGCTTTTCGTCACCTACAACAAACAAATTCGGGTAGTCTGCATGATAACTCGCCATTCGCTCCAAAATTTTATTTTGTGCATTATTTGAATCTTGGTGTTCGTCTACCAACACATACTGATGTTCTTCTTGCAAGATCTGCAATAATTCAGACTCAGTCTCTAGCTGCCCTACTACCTCAAGAATCATATCTGAAAAGTCATATCGTTTATCATTACGCAATGACTTTTGATAGAGATCATAAATTTCAGATAATTCTTTGTTCTTATCGATTTGTTTTTGACGTTTTTGATAATCACCTTTCATCTTGCCTTTGTGTGCACCTTTTTCATGATACAAGTCTGGGATATGAGCAAAATTCTTTTCTTCTTTTTTTATTATATCGATAAATTTCTCTGGTGTAATACCTTCACGTTTTAATTCTGAGATTGCACCAATAATCGCTCGTACATAATAAAAATTATCACCAAAAGGTTTTAATAGCATAAGTTCGTTATCAAGTAAAATTAATTCAATAATTTGCACTTGATCAACTTCAGTAATAGGAACTGACCCAATAATATGCGGAAAATATTCTGGATAATTTTGAATGATATCGTTAGCAAACCCATGAAAAGTATTAATAGAAACTTGATAGGCGTCAGAACCGATCAAGTTCGCTAAACGTTTTCGCATGTTTTTTGCAGCAGCTTCGGTAAATGTTAATGCGAGGATATTTTCAGGCTCAGCATCAGTGTTAGCAAGAATATTTGCGATACGCAGTGTAAGAATTTGCGTCTTCCCAGTACCTGGCCCAGCCACCACCATTACCGGTCCTTCGGTCGCATCAACAGCCTTTTTCTGCTCTGGATTCAATTGTTTATAGGCTTTTTTGAATTCTTCTGTAATCATTCCTATATTATACATTATTTGACGATTAGGTGTTTTTGAGTATTATGAATACATACATTAATTTAAACTTTTAAATAAATTGATAATGCCAGTAGAAAAAGACTCTCGTAAGGATGAAAAATGGCACCCAACTAAACCCATCTTAGCCTCAGAGGAAGAAGCCTCAAGGAAAAAAGGTCCTGCAAAAACAGTCCCTAACAAGGTTAACCACCTAAAAAGAAGATGAGCCGTTGGGAAGCAACAAACAAAACCAAGGCTGGAACGAGAAATCGTTTCAGCCTTTAATGTTTGCAAGAAATATTTTTATGATATAATAAATTTTTAGAATCCCTCCTTTCTTCTTTCTATAACTAAAAATATTTCATCATGAGCCTTGCAAAAGATATAAAGCAATCTTTCTTAACTCTAAGAGCACACCGTACTCATCATAAACTCAACAATAACAATTACGCCACCATTCGAGCAAACACCATCTCTTCTATTGCTGAAGTTTTATATAGAAACAATCTTTCAGTCCCTCGAATTGCCCTATCACCCAAAACTGCGCACGAACTTCAACAAGCTCTTGATTCTTTAAAAAACATGTCGCCTATCTCCTCACGAGAAGGCGACTGTTATTTTTTTAGACTTATTAAATCTTTTCTATTTTTTATAAAACCTTCTTTTACTAATCCTTGAACTATTTTTTCTACACGCACATTCTTCTCTTTCAAAATTTTCACGAGTTCCTGTATTGAGAGTTTTTTATTTTGCAACAGAAGATCAAGTATTTTCCCTCGCAATTGGCGATCACTTCCTTCAAATTTGCCTTGCTTTGTGTAGTGCTTACTTTTCCTATTTGGATTTGGAACCTGCTTTACTAATACTGAACCATAATCCATGAGCGCCCAGTACCAACGTCTTGGATCTTTTATATCTACTGCTTGTTTTACATATTCTAAAATATCGGTGTCTGAAATATTTTCTTTGTCGTTAAAAAAATGATGGATAAAAATGCGACGAATATTTGTTTCAATAAAAATTTCTGACTCGTTGAATACAAATGCGCGAATAGCACCTGCTGTGTATGGACCAATACCAGGCAGATCTTCTAATTGACTACGACCATTTGGAAGTCGTCCATTATATTTCTCTACCACCTCTTTAGCTAATTTATGTAAACGTAGGGATCGCGAATTATATCCAAGACCTTTCCACGCGCGTAATACATCCGACTGATTTGCGCCAGCAAGCTTTTTCCAGTTAGGAAATAATTTCATCCAGTTTTTAAAAAATGGAATCACACGGTCAACCTGTGTTTGCTGTAACATTATTTCTGAAACCGTCACTGCGTAACTGCTGGTATTTTTACGCCATGGTAAATTATGCCGTCCGTTTTGACGATAAAACTTCCAGATCATTTTTTGAAACTCTTTTACTTTCATAATATACCGAGCATACTAAAAACACCTTGTTTCAGCAACAAGGTGTTTTTAGTATTATCAGAGTTTTGAAATGTGGACATATACAAGGCGACAGCTTTTTTTGTGACCAATACGTAGTAAACCTACGTTGCGAGAACAAAAAAAGCTGTCAACGCAGTAGATGAATCATTTCAAAACTCTTACTCGTGATATAGGTGAATATGGTTGTATATCCAAGCAAAGAATACCGCAGCAAAGAATCCGTCCAAAAATCCCCACAGGAATCCTGTTCCTGCACCAAGGATTGAAACTTCATATCCTGGATAGAACGTAAATAATGTTAAGGCGTCTACACCGTGACCACTATAAAAACTAATAAAGGTAGCTAATGCAACACCAAACCCCAAAGTAAGACCTCCTGCTAATCCAAATCGTATTCCATCAATTCGCATAAATTTAAAAAATTAATTATTAATACTATATACAGTATATCAGTTTTACTTAAATGGTTTCAATGGAATAAACGCACTTGTCTCCATCTTATACTTTTGATACGTTTTATTATCCTTAAAATGTTCCTCAAGTAACGGAACTCCTGATACAAATAAAATAAGTCCCGTAATAGTAATAGGCCCGATAATACCTATCCAACCTGTTACTGTCATTACGGTCATTAGCCAAATACCCCACCACTGAGTAACCTCACCAAAGTAATTTGGATGACGAGAATACTTCCACAACCCTGTTTTCATAATTCGTGGACGTGCTGTAAGCGCTAAGTATCCATCAAGCTGATTATCAGCAATCACTTCAAAAACAAATCCAAACAACCAGATTGCTCCACCAATGATAAACATTGGTGAAAGTACTACGTCAAAAGATATGTTAAATAGTAGGACAGGAAGCATAACAAGCAACATGAGGAACCCTTGGAATAAAAATATTTGCAGCAATGAACGTGTATAAAAATAACCCGGAGCTTCTGCCATCCATTCTTTACGCCATGTCGCATATCGTGTGTCTTCTTTGTTTTGCATTAAACGAATGAATATGTGTGAACATAGTCGTGTTCCCCAAATCACTACCAGCCCAGTAACAAGTAACTGTGTCCAATGATAGACTCCTCCAAGAGATAGTGATGAAACAGCAATTGCAATAAAGCCAAGTCCCCAGAAAAAATCTACAATGTCATTACGCTGAAAAACAATCGACAGAATGAATGCAAATATCATAATCGAAAGAACAACGAGAAGAATAGAATGTAACATGCATTAATTGTAGCGTGTTATTTTGAAATAACCAACAAATCTTTTGTGGAATGTGTGAGTGAGACGCAACCAAGTTTTGTAACGAGACATGTATCTTCGATACGAATACCTCCCCATTTTTTAAAATATACTCCAGGCTCAACAGTGACGATCATGTTTTCGCGGAAAGAAAACTTACTACGAGAACTAATTACTGGATACTCATGAATTTTTTTTCCAACACCATGACCAAGTGCATGAATAAAATTTCGTGACAAATCTTCTCCTAAAACTTCACGTGCACGTTTGTCGGCGAACGCACATTTTATATCTGGAGCTATTACTGCTCGCGACTCTTCTAAGGATTTTAAAACTGTCTTATATAATTGACGCTCATCCTTGTGTGGACGACCAATAAAAATAGTTCGTGTCATATCTGATCGATACTTTTTGTAAATTACACCAAAATCAATCACGACAAAACCAGACAATTCAGTATTATTAGGAACATGATGTGGGTCAGCGGCATTCTTTCCAGCAGCAACAATTACCGGAAAGGCTCGTCCTTCACTATATTTTTTTATTTGACTATTCAAAAAACCAGCAACCTCTTTCTCGGTTGTAAAATTAAAATTACTGATCAGCCGTGAAAAAATAGTATCTGTAATAGTACACGCTTTTTTAATATACTTAATCTCTTCTGTAGTTTTGACACCACGAACTTTAGTCATTATATTGTATCGACTTTATCATATATATATGTTATTCCCATCGGAATCGTGACCAAGGTTTTGCTCTTTTGACATTACTGACAATTATAACACTGAGAAAGAAAATACCAACGAATATAATGATGGCATAACGAAACGGAGAATATGACCCTAATACATCAAATATCCAAGCTAACATAACCATACCAAATACGTTAATAACAATAATTTTAAGCCATAGAAGCTTGGTCCAATGATACTTCTGTATTTGCTTTTTCTCTTCTGCAGGTTGGATATTCATATTTTTGTAGAATTAAGAGGTAACTAACTATTTATATTATACAATTGAATAAGTACATAAGTCAATATTTACAGAAAAGAAAAACGTATTTTTATTTTTCTATAAAATCAAGAGTGCACGAATTAATACAAAAGTGCTTCCCCGTCTTTGTGTCAGTATCATTAAATAAATGGCCTAAGTGCACTCCGCATTTTGAACACAAGACTTCAGTACGATGCATACCGATCGAATTATCATCTCGATATATAATACTTTCAGATATTGCTGTATCAAAAGCTGGCCATCCTTGTAACCCAAGAGGTCCCCGACTTGAGTCAAGCTTAGTATCTGACTCAAACAATATTTGACCACACGTTTTACATGCATATTTTCCAAGCACACTATGGTCCCAATACTCTCCCGTAAAAGGTCGCTCTGTGCCACCATCATGCAATACTTCTTTCTCTTGAGTAGTCAGTTCTTTTTTATTTTTGTCCGTCTTCATATCGTTTTTCAACTTCTTTCCAATTTACTACATTCCAAAAGGCTGTAATGTAATCTGGTCGCTTGTTTTGATAACTTAAGTAGTACGCATGCTCCCACACATCAAGCCCAAGAATTGGTGTTCCTTGTACAGATACATCAGACATTAGCGGATTATCTTGATTAGGTGTAGAAGAAATTTTTAGACCCTCACTTGTATTAACAAGCCATGCCCAACCTGACCCAAACTGTGTTGCTGCTGTATTTGAAAACTCTTGTTTGAATTTTTCAAATGATTCAAATGTTTCATTTATTTTATCAGCAAGTTCACCCGTTGGGTTACCACCTCCATTTGGCGACATAATTTTCCAGAATAAATCATGATTATAAAATCCGCCACCGTTATTTCGAATAGCAGAATTCATCTTACTTGATAAAATTTCTTCAATACTTTTTCCTTCTAATTCTGTTCCTTCGATCGCAGCATTTAATTTATTTGTATATCCAGCATGATGTTTACTATGATGTATTTCCATCGTTCGTTCGTCAACGTACGACTCGAGCGAATCATAGGCATAAGGTAATTTAGGTAATTCAAACATGTTATTTATGAGTTAATGCAATTTTAATTCCAAGGGCGACTAGCATACCCCCGAAAGACTTAGTAATAATTCCTTTATATCTATTATACACGGAACGTGTTTTAGGGTGTGTAAAAATAACTGCCACTAATGAAAACCACAGTATAGTATTCAATATCATAACTAAGCTAACAGCTCCTAAGACTACTATTGAGGTGTCTGGCTGAATAATCATAGTAAAGAGACTTAAGAAAAAAATAGTTGCTTTTGGGTTAAGTACATTAGTAAGAAAGCCAATTTTGACTGCAGAAAACGGGGAAATATCTTCCCTTACCTCTTTAGAATAAACCTCTTCTTGACTCTTTTTAGCGAGAAGAGACTTGATACCAATATATACAAGATATATTGCTCCAATATATTTAATAATATTAAAAACAATAATCGACTTTGAAATGATCAAGGCAAGACCAGCAAGTGAGTACGCAACATGCACTGCAATACCTAAACCAAAACCAACCGCTGTCCACACTCCTGTTTTTCGAGAGAAAGTGAGCGAATTTCTAATTGCTACAACTAAATCAGGACCTGGACTAATAACAGCCAGTAAGTGAATTCCAATTATTGTTAGTATAAGTGTAAGCTCCATATTATTTTTTAAGAGAATCTCTAATCTCTTTTAGTAACTCAATCTCAGTCGGGCCTTTTTCTTGTTTAACTTTTTCTTCTTCCTTCTTCTTCAAAGCATTCATACCTCTCACAAGCGCAAAAACTGCGACAGCAACAATCAAGAAGCTGATCACGGTATTAATAAATTCGCCGTAGTTTAATGTTACCGCAGCAACGGTCTCTCCGATCTGATTTACTATTTCTGGTTTTAATCTCACCGAGAGATTTGAAAAATCTACATCATTAATCAAAATACCTAGAGGTGGCATAATAATATCATTCACCAACGATGTAACGATCTTTCCAAATGCAGCACCAATAATTACACCGATTGCAAGATCAACAACGCTTCCACGCATAGCAAACTCTTTAAATTCTTTAAACATACATCTTTCTTTAATTAGTTAATACTTCTTTAGTATAGCAAAAAAACGCTATTAAGCGTTTTTTCCAGCTACGTATCCTGTTGTCCAACATAATTGCAATGACTGCCCTCCTGTAGGACGATTGATGTGTAAAATATCACCTGTGAGGTACAAGTTCTCGATCACTTTTGATTTCATAGTTTTGGTATCAACCTCAGTTAAAGATACACCTCCGTCAGCTACTACAGCACGATCAAACCCCATAAGACCCTTGATTTTGATTGGCATAGCTTTTAAAAAGTGGACGACTTTCTTTCGATCTTCTTTACTTATTGAGTGTACTTTAGTGTCGGTATCAAAACCAAGTTCACCAACTGTTGCGTCGGCCAAACCTTCTGGCGCAATCAGTTTATAAATATTTTTAAAATCTTTATTTTTATACTCTTCAAAAACCTTCATTACCTTTTTCTCGAGTGCAGGAAATTCAGTGTCAGGATAGGCATCAATAGTCGCCGTTACCTCTCCCCATTCCAACATATCTTTTACTTGTTTTGATGAGTTTAAAATTAACGGGCCCGATAAACCAAAGTGCGTAAACAACACTTTTCCTAATTTTGAAAACTGTTTTTTACCATCAGCATAAAATGAGATATTCATAAATGATAACGATGTCCCAGCTAATTCTTTTACCCACTCATCTTTAACTTCCAACGGTACGATGTCTGGTGTAGGTTTATGCACACTGTGTCCCATTTTTTCAAGCCAACGGAAACCATCACCCGTTGAACCAGTCTCTGGGCGAGACACTCCGCCTGTTGCAATAATGTATGAGTCAGCAGTAAATTCTGTATTTGGACTTTGTACTGAAACTATTTTCTTATCTTTTACTTTAACTTTTTTAATAATCGTATTTTTAATTACAGCAACTTTGTGTTTTCTAATGAACCTCTCCATTACTAGATACACATCCATGGCACGTTCTGTTTTTGGAAAAGCACGTTTTCGAGCTTGTACTACGATTGGTAGTTTTTTGGATTCAAAAAAATCAAAAGTGTCCTGTACACCAAATTGAGAAAATGGTGAATAAAGAAACTTTTCGGCGTGTTTATAATGTGCCAACATTTTTCGAATATCAAATTCAGCTTGTGTGATATTACATCTTCCACCACCTGTAATTTTAAGCTTTTTCCCAAGTTCCTCATTTCTTTCAAGAATAAGAACACGCTTTCCACGCTCAGCTGCAATCCCGGCCGCCATTAAACCAGAAGCACCACCACCTATTACGATGACATCAAAATGTGTTCTATGTTTCTCCATAATGTATTAGTTGTTTTTTGGAGCTCGTTTACGTTCGTTTTCAGTGAGAAATTGTTTTCGTAGTCGAACAGAATTAGGTGTTACCTCAAGATATTCATCAGGTCGCATAATCCCAAGCGCACGTTCAAGAGTTACTTCAACCGGAGGAATAACTTTGATATTTTCATCTGTTCCAGAGGCCCGCATATTTGTTAACTGCTTTCCTTTTGTTGGATTTACGGTCATATCTTCACCCTTTACGGTATAACCAATAACCATGCCCTCGTAAACTTCAGTGTTTGCATTTATATAGAGCACACCTCGCGTCTGCAAGTTTGCCAAAGAGAAGCCAAGTGCTTTTCCTGTTGCCATTGAAACCATAGATCCATATTCGGTTTTTTTAATATCACCTGCATATGTCTGGAATTTTGAAAATACTGTTGTGAGGATTCCTTCACCTTTCGTGTCAACAATAAATTCATTTCGATATCCTAATAACCCTCGAGTTGGCACATTAAAAGTTAATCGAGTTTGACCATCTTTTGTTTCCATTGAGCTCATTACACCTTTTCGGTTTCCTATTTTTTCAATAACTGCTCCAGAGAATTCTTCAGGAACGAGTACTGTTGTCTCCTCAAACGGTTCACTTTTGACACCTTCAATATCTTTGATAATTACCTTTGGTGAAGACACCGCAAGTTCAAATCCTTCACGTCGCATATTTTCAATAAGTACAGCAAGATGTAACTCACCACGTCCGAATACTTGAAATTTTGCCTGATCAGTAAAATCAACACGCAGCCCGACGTTTACTTCGAGTTCTTTTTCTAATCGCTCTCGAATTTGTCGTGAAGTTAGGAATTTCCCAATTTTTCCAGCAAATGGAGAGTCGTTAATAAACATGTATAATGAAAGTGTTGGCTCGTCGATCGCAATCGCCGGCATTGACTCACCGCTTTCATCAATCATTAATGTTTCACCAATAAAGATATCTGGGATTCCAGAAAAAATGACAATATCACCCGGCACTGCTTCGGTTACTTCTTTTTTACTCATTCCCTCGAACGTATAGAGTTTTGAAATTTTTCCTGTATATATTTTTCCATTTGCATCTTTAATTGTCATAACTTCCCCACTTTTCAATATTCCTTCGTATACACGACAGATACCCATACGTCCCAAGAAGTTATCATATGCCAAGTTAAACACTTGAGCTTTTAATGTCTTCTCGCTCGCCCCAACTGGAACAGGGGGGACTAACTCAAGAACAAGGTCAAGGATCGGATCAAGATTTTTCATCTCTGCATCCATACTTAAAGCAGCAACTCCATCACGCCCAACAGCATACGCTGTTTTGAAATCAAGTTGCTCTTCAGTTGCTCCTAATTCAAAAAAGAGTTCATATACTGCATCTTCTGCCCATTTTACATCAGCAGCTGGTTTGTCAATTTTATTTAAAACAAGAATTGGCTTCAATCCTAATTCAAGAGATTTTTTCAAAACGAATTTAGTTTGAGGCATTGGACCTTCGGCAGCATCAACAACCAAAAGAACTGAGTCAACTGAACGCAATACACGTTCTACTTCTGAACCGAAATCAGCATGACCTGGCGTGTCCAAGATATTAATTTTAGTACCTTTATATAAAACAGAGGTATTTTTAGCATAAATAGTAATACCACGCTCTTTTTCAAGATCGTTTGAGTCCATAGAAGCTCCAGCTTCTACCATTCCTGTTTGTTTTAAAAACTCATCAGTTAATGTAGTTTTCCCATGATCAACGTGAGCAATAATAGCGATGTTTCGAATTTCCATAATAAATTTAATAAGTATTAATAGGGCTTAAAAAAATGCCCACAAGGAGCAATGCCATAGAAAACAGATTAGCACAAGAGCTTGTAAAAAGCTATAAGATAACGACGAAACACTCTATAATCGGTTTTTTGTTACATATTATGATAAGAACGTATTTCAACCTATTAAAGATAAGCCGACACTTCTTTTAATCAAAAAATAAGGCTCATTTCCTATACTTATCCCCGCAAATTAAACGGATTAAAGTCAGTATCTGTATCATAATAATCCTCAGACTCATGTTTTTTAAACCACCTCACAACGTGTGATGTTATTGGTAAGAATATAACTTCAATACCAACTTTGAAAATATAATTTGAAATAATAATACTCACGATAACTGGCCATGAGAAAATTCCTGTAAATGCTACGAGTACAAAAATTATAGTATCTGCACCCTGCCCTACAAGAGTTGAGACAATCGCACGTAGTGCAAAGTGTTTTCCCTGCATACGGATTTTCATTTTTGCAATAATTGAAGAGTTTAAAAATTCACCTACCAAATATGCCAACAAACTTGCTAATACAATACGCGGCGTTAACCCAAGGATTACTTCATATGCTGCCTGGTGTCCCCAATCAGTCGCAGGAGGTAGATAATTTACACCAATGAACACTAATGACATAAGAAGTGCTGCACCAAATCCCATCCAAATAACCTGGCGTGACTTTTTATATCCATATACCTCAGTCAATAAATCACCAAAAATATATGCGAACGGAAAGAGTAACGTTCCCGCATCAAATACAAAAAAACCAAAATCAACTAATTTTGTTGAAACAATATTTGAAATAAGAAGTACCGCAACAAAAGCAACAGTTACTGCAGTAAAATATTTATATGGAACATGAGGTGGTTTCATTATGACCTTAATCTTTTAATCCTCTCTTCTACAGGTGGATGTGTTGAAAATAACTTCTTTGCTTTTCCAAATGGATTTGAGATAAACAAGTGAGCTGTAGCATTACTAGCCTTTTTCATTTTACCACCGTGTTTTGATATTTTTTCAAGAGCTGAAGCCAGTCCTTCTGGGTATCGCGTTAGTAAAGCTCCTGACGCATCAGCAAGATATTCGCGCTTTCGTGATACTGCCATTTGAATCAGTGCACCAACTATTGGTGACAAAACTACCAGTACAATACCTATAATCATCAGTGCACCACCTCCTTTTCCATTACTGTCTCGATTACCTCCTCCAAAAATCATACTCCGTACTAATATATCAGACACAAGCGCAAGAAAACCAACCAGAACTACAACTACCGTCATGACTAAAATATCTCGATTTCCAATATGTGACATCTCATGTGCAATTACTCCTTCGAGTTCATTCTTTTCAAGTATTTTTAATAACCCTGTTGAAACTGCAATTGCAGAATGCTCTGGGTCACGTCCAGTTGCAAATGCGTTTGGCGCACTGTCATTAATTACATACACGCGCGGCATTGGTAATCCTGCAGTAATAGCTAGATTCTCTACACTTGTATATAAATCAAAATACTCTTCTCGTGAAGCAGGTTTAGCACCTGTTGCCTTGAGTGCAATTTTATCTGACCTCCAATAACTCACGCCAACTTGAATAAATGAAATAGCAACCGCAATATAGAGAATTTCAGGCATTGCGTAAATATACGATAATGCCCAGCCAACACCAATCACTAACACTAAAAAACCAGTTATTAACAACCAGGTTTTTCGAATGTTTTGAGATTGGTGTGTGTAGAGGGTCATCTTCTTAGAATTGAGACTTTAGGTTATGTATCTTCCCGTAAAGACTATTCATCCTTGATGAGATACTTGATGCCGCTGGATTTATAAGATATGGGCCATCTTCTCTAATCGCTCTCTTTTTGAACTCTATCTTCATCGACTCTACGTCAGAAAACTCTAGAATTTCTGTAGCAAGACTTTCTATATCATCCAGAAGTTCATTGTCACTATTTTCTTTGATCTCAGAGACATTAAACTTAAGACCAACCAAGGCCTGATTTAGAGCAATCATTCTATCTTCACTCATTCCCATATATCTTTCTTCGGGTTTTTTCATAGACTCTATCGAAGCATACTCCATGGCATCATCAAATTCTTTGAATGCCTTATTTGACTGCTCCTGAAAAGCTTTCTCTTCGTTTCTTCCTTTAAATATTTCAATAGGATTCCATTCCATAGCTTTATATCTATTAATTTATAATTCCTAAAACTCAACTTTTACATTCTCCCTCTCTTCCGGAGCATCTTCTAAGTCAAAGAATTCTTTTTTAACAAAACTAAATATTCCAGCAATTACGTTTGATGGGAACATTTCTATTTTGATATTCAAATCACGCACATTGGTATTATAGAATCGACGCGCAGCTTGAATTTTGTTTTCAGTGTCAGACAATTCTCGTTGTAGTTCCAAGAAGTTGGTGTTCGCTTTTAAATCAGGATAATTCTCGGCAATAGCAAGTAACTTCCCAAGTGACTGCGTAAGACCTGCTTCGGCTCCTGCCATTGCAGCCATAGCTTCTGGGGTCATGTCTCCTACATCAACATGCATTTGTGTAGCTTTTGACCTTGCTTCTGTTACGGCGTTTAGCGTTTCTTGCTCATGCTTTGCATAGCCCTTTACTGTACTAATAAGATTTGGAATCAAATCGTAGCGACGTTTTAGTTGTACGTCGATATCTGCCCAGGCTTCCTCTGCACGTGTTCGTAATTTAATAAATCCGTTATATGTTCCAACAAGCCAAAGTAGCGCTAGAACAACAATCGCGATAATAATATATAAAATAGTCATAATGTTAATTAATTAAAAATAAACGTGAACTTTTCACCTTTGTATTATACCAAATAAAAGAAAAAACCGCTGAAGCGATTTTTTCTTTTATTACTCAGCGTCTTTTTTCTTATTCCATGCCACCAACAATGGAGATGCCAAGAATATTGATGAGTATGTTCCAAAGAATGTTCCAAGAAGAAGAATGAAAGCCAAGTCTTTTGTTGCATCTGGACCAAATATAAGCAAGGCAGAAAGTACAGCAATTAACGTTAATGATGTATTAATTGATCTTGCCATAGTCTGTCTTATTGCTCGTCCAACTGTTTTTGCAAATGGTTCTTTATTATTTTCAGATGCATTTTCATTTAGATTTTCTCGAGTACGGTCAAACACAACAATAGTATCATTCACTGACAAACCAATAATCGAGAGCAGCCCAACAACGAGCAGTGTTGTCGCCTCTTTACCAACAAGTGCAAAAATACCTAGAGGAATTATAACATCATGTGCAAGCGCCATTACGGCGATTAAGCCATACTTCCATGACGAAACTGGTTCTGCTACTTTACGGAATGCAAATGCAATAAAGAAAATAATCGCAATTGCAACAAGAATAATTGAAAGCAATGCTTTCGAACGTAACTCACTACCAATAGTCGGCCCAATAGTATTAAATCTTTCTAATTGTGGAATTTGTTCGTTTAATTCAAGCGATGCCATTAATACACCCCGATCAGCTTCTGTAAGTTCACGTGTTCGAATAATGTATCCATCATCTCCGAATGGTTGTACAAGAGCATTAAAATCAAAACCCGCAAGCGCTGCATTTACTGTTGCCAATTCTGGCGCTTCTTCATAAGAAACTTCAACGATACTTCCTCCTGTAAATTCAATCCCAAGATTAAGTCCTTTAACTGAAATCACAACAACAGCAGCGAGACTAAGAATTGCCGCTATTGTAATAAATATCCATTTGTTTTTGATGATAAACATATTATTTGTTGAAACCTGACATGAATAATGCTCGAACGATTTTTGTTACCTTTACTGGAGCGATCGCAAACAACATAATACGTGTTAGGGTAATAGCTGTAATCATTGAAACGAGAACCCCAATTCCAAATGTCAAAGCAAAACCTTTAATCAAGCTTGTTCCAAACCAAAATAGAATTACAGCTGAAATGATACTTGATATATTACCGTCACGAATTGACAGCCACGCTCGATCAAATCCAACACGAAGTGCGTCGTATGCTCCTCGCCCATGCTGCAGCTCCTCTTTCATACGTTCAAAGATTAAGATGTTTGCATCTACCGCAATACCAACCGAGATAATAAACCCAGCAATACCTGCCGCAGTAAGTGTTACAGGTATAATCTTAAATAAGGTCAACATGATAACTCCATACATTCCAAGCGCAACAACAGCAATCAATCCTGGTAGTCGATAGTAAAGCAGTAAGAATGCACCTATAAAAATCAAACCATACAGTCCAGCCATCATACCTGCATTTACAGCGTCAGCACCAAGCGACGCACCAATAGATTCAGTTGAAAGCAATTGAACCGGAACCGGCAATGCACCTGAATTAAGCCGCCCTACGAGTATTTTTGATTCTTCAAGTGTGAACGATCCTGTAATCACCGCTTCTCCTCCAGTAATTTTTTGTTGCACAAATGGTGTTGAGATAGGTGCTCCATCCAAGTAAATTGCAACTACACTACCAATGTTTCGTTCAGTAATATCTGCAAATAAATCACCTCCCTCTTTTGTGAATTCAAGAGCAATAATTGGACTTCCTGTATTGAGTGCATTACCAGCACCTGCTTGTTGGAACTCTAATCGAGAACGCTTGAGATATGCCCCAGTCAATTCAGTTGAGATGAATGGTTCAACAAAATCACGAGAGTCGCTCGCAACAACAGCACCTTCTGGTAACTGATTTTCAATTAATCGAATAGTTGCATCCTCTAAAGCTTGCTGGAATTCTTCTAGCGACAAGTCAGGATTTTTTTCTTTGAATTCAAGTAGCGGTGTTTGACCAATCATATCAATAGCTTGCTGTACATCAGTCACACCTGGTAATTCTACAACTAACCGATACTGCTTTTCATCTTGACCAAGACGAGCTGTTTCTGTTTGCACGCTTGGTTCTGATACACCAAATAAGTTAATGCGACGCTCAATAACATCACGAAGAGCCTCCATGGAGTCTTTTCGATCTACTTCTGGAATTTCACTAATAAGAGCTTTGTACTCGAGATGAGTACCCCCAGAAAGATCAAGGCCCAACTGGAATGGTTTTGTATCGTTTGACGTGGCAATAAACCACCCAAGCAATACTCCTCCGATTAATAATGTAATGGCCAAAAGGCGTAAAATAATTCTATTCATACTGTAGACATCCTACTCTTTTTGAGAAAAAAATCAAAGTTGACATTCAATAAAGTTATTGTTTCTTTAACGACGCAAAAATCGAAATATTCGTGCGTATAATTTGTATATAAACCAAGCGAGAAGTCCGCCGAGTAGATATCCAGCTAAAATATCATAAGGTAGATGCACTCCAGCGATTATACGTGTTACACCAATAAGTAACGCAAAAAACGCCAACCCGTAACTAAGTCGCTTGTGATGGAAATAGACCGCCACCGCAAGTGCTGCAAAGAATGCGGCATGCCCCGAAGGAAATGAATCAAACCCTCCATACGGAAATAATAAATTTACATTCTCTAAATAAAGATACGGACGCGGTATAGCAAAAATTTCTTTTAAAATCATAACAATTCCCCACGCTGACAGAAATGAAGTTGACACAAGAACAAGTTCTTTGATACGTGTGCGCATTTGTTGATATGAAACGAAACGTCGTTTTTCTGGATAATCTTTATGCGCCAAGAAAAACAAAAGTGCCGCTGCCAGTACAATATGGTCAAAATATTCAGCAATAAAGAAAATTATAAAATCAAAAGTCGGACTGATGCCAACCAGTGAGTTTAGTGCGTAATACATTTGATAATTAAGCTCTGCCATGTTGTTTTTGTTCTGCTACGGTTACAATGTTATCTAATAGAATTGCTACAGTAAGCGGTCCGACACCTCCTGGTACTGGTGCGATGTAGCTTGCGATGTCTTGTACTTCATTAACATTTACATCTCCTACAACACCACCGCTAGACTCTGATGTTCCTGCATCAATAATAACAACACCCTCTTTCAAGTTTTCTTTAGTTATAAGATTGGGTACACCTGTCGCACTTATAATAATATCAGCTTTTTGTAACATTTTATTAGTTAATGGCACTGTTCTATTAGCGGTTGTAACTGTATAACCAGCATTGCGCAACATATGTGTTACTGGTTTTCCTACAAGCATTCCTTGTCCAATAACTAATACCTTAGCTGACGCAACATCGTGCGGAGCCATTTGTAATAGCTCAAATGATGCCTTTGCTGCCGGAAACGACAGTAGTGATGTATTGTTGTAAAAATCTTTTCCTGTTTGTTCACCTAATACATCAACATCAATATCAGCTGGAATAGCATCGAGTACTTTTTGTGTATCAATATGACGTGGTAGGGGTAATTGTACAATTGACCCACATATATGATCTTGTTTGAGAGCTTTTTGTATATGTTCGATAACTTCATCAGTGGTCGCGTCACCTGAAATTTTGACACGGTGTACGGCAATACCAATATCTTTTGCTCGTTTTTCTTTCATTCCAATATACTGAAGCGACACGGGATCCTCGCCCACTAGAACGTCAACAAAGACCGGTACAAAACCCAATTGCACAACACGCTCTTTGAGTTGTGCCAATAGCACCTGCCCCATTTTTTTACCGTCTAATATATTCATATTACATTCCTATAAATTCATTTTGTAAATCATCACGGTGTGTTCGACGCGAATAACGCGCCATACTCATCAAAATTCCAACAGCTAAAGATTCTGTTATTATATGCGAACCTCCGTAGCTCATAAACGGAAGAGGGATTCCTGTTACAGGCATCAGTCCAATATTCATACCTATATTAATAAGTATATGAGCTACAAAAAACATAACGACGCCAACACCAAAAAATGTCTCAAAATTAGAGGCCCCGAACATACTAATTCTGAGAATACGCAACACTATAACACCAAACGCTAAAATAACAATGAGCGAACCGACAAACCCCCACTCTTCTGCAAAAGCGGCAAAAATAAAGTCAGTTTGATATTCTGGCAAGAAATTAAGTCGTGACTGGGTACCATATCCAACACCTTTCCCAAATAGACGTCCCGACCCAACTGCAACGGTTGATTGATAGGCATTGTATCCAGCCCCTTGAATATCTTCGAGCGGGTTCATAAAAGATGAGATGCGAGCTTTTTGATATGGTTGTAATACAAACATCCATAACGCTGCGACAGCTAAAACACCTAATCCAATTAACGCGAAGAGGTGTTTCTTGCTAATACCTGAAACTAAAATCATACCGAACCAAATAGCCCCAAGTACGATACCAGAGCCCGGATCAGGCTGTAAAAAGATCAAAACAAATGGAATAAACAAATAAATACCCGAAATAATTATATGACGAATATTTCCAATCGCCACATGACGACGAGAAAAATATTTAGCTAACACAAGAATAAATATAACTTTTACAATATCAGATGGTTGTAATGAGATAGGTCCAAAATTGATCCAACTTTGGGCACCGTTCACTGTATCACCAACAATAAACAAAAGCAGGAGCAATACATTCCCAAAAATAAACAACCCGAGCAATATTCTTCCGTCTTTCAAAAAACCAACATCAATAAAACTCATTCCAATAATAATAGCGAGACCGAACGTACACCAAATAATCTGTCGTACAAAGAATGAGTCTACACCAGTAAATGAATGCATAGTTACAAGTCCAAACCCCATAATTAATGTGACCGCGCCAATTAATACCCAGTCAATATTCCCAACTAATCGATTTACCATATAATTATTGCGTAAAAACGTTAATACGTGGGATTATTTCAACACGCCCTACTTCACTTGCAAATGGCTCAGGCCATGTAAAGAATATCTCACGCTCGCTCGCTGCGTCTATTTGAGGAACAATCGTAATGCCTGTTTGAATAACATTATCTTGAAGATCATATACAACAACAACCGCTTCTACATCATAAATGTGATCAAGAGTTGTATTTTCAAACACAGCAGTAACACGTGGTCTTGTATCTTTATTTTCTACTTTCTGATTCTTTACAAGAATAAGTCGCTGATTATATAAGTCGCTGATTTGCTGCCATACCGGCTCTTGTAAAAATTCAAAAAACGCTCGAACCGGTACACGATTCTGTGTGTCGAAATTAGGCTCAACGATAGCAAAACGATCATTAGAACCAATGAACGTTTTTCCTTTTCGTTCTGCAACAATTAAATTTTTCTCATCATATAAACGGAATTGGTATTGAACCTCAAAAGCCCCCGATCCTGTATTCTGGTTTTCAATATATGCAACAGCACTGTATATACCGTCAGTAACACGCGCTACTCTTTGCCACTGAGTAACCAGGTCACGTGTCTCAAACGAACAACGCAGCGCACACGAACCGCCACAGTCAATACCTAATTCATCGCTATTTTGCTCACGGTCAAAACATGTTGGTTCAACAGAAAAATACCCTACTGCCCAATATGCAATAAATGCCAAGATAATAATGGCAACACTACCGATACCGATAGATTGTCGCTTTGCTCGCCAATTCATAGGTATAGTATAGCAGAGAGTTATAAATTAGCTCAAATTAAAACTTAGGATATTCAATGGTGCATTGTTTTACAATAAGAACCTAGAGTATAGCCATGAATAAAATCTTTTACAGACTCTTCTGGAATACCTAATTTCCTAATAATAAATCTTATTTTATTAAGCGCATATGCCCAAGCTTTTCTTTCACTTTTCAAAGTAATAGCATCGTTCTCTTCTTTTATTTCCTTAGTATAGCCACCAGCTATGATTGCTTCAAATTTTAGCGTTGATTGCCTCTGGACTCCTTCTGAAAGTTCTGGGTCTTCTAGATGCCCTATTTCATGTAATAAAACTAAAATACCATCAGGTGACGAAGGCTGTCTATGGAGTCGCACTAAATCAATGTCATGAAACGCTTCACTACGTGATGGTGCGCTATCGTCTCTCTTTTTATAAATAACTGTTCTATATTCATTTTTATAATCAAGAATAAGAGAGTTACTTCCATCTTCAATAATAAACTTGTTCAACCTAACATAATCACGGGGGTCGAAAGACTGATCACTGTCAGTAATAACACCTTTCAAAACTTCACCATCCTCGCAACTATCGAGATATTCCTCAAAATCCTGACTATCTAAAGTTACCTTAACCTCCCCATTTTCAAACGATACTGACCCGTCTACATTTTTAATCTCTGACCCAATATTTTCAAAAAACTTTGGAAATTTTGCGACAAAATTATCTTCTGTTATTATTGTAGACTCTCTTTTGGAGAGCATGTTCTCAATATTTTTCATACATTAAGTATAGTAAAAAACACAAAAAAACACCATTCGATGGTGTTTTTTTAAAAAGAGTTTTTATACAAGTACTGTGTCTTGGCGATCGCCTACTTTTGCTCCGAAGAACTATCATCGGCTCTGGTGGACTTTACTTCTCTGTGCGGAATGGAAAGAGGTGTTGCCCCACTGATACATCACCAAGACACAATACTCGTAGTTATAAACTCTTCTTTTCTTATTGAAAGAAGTTAAAATCAAAAATTACTGCATATTTTACTTATATGCCATACAAATTTCCTAATAGGATATGGGTAATTAGTACACCTCGGCTATAACACATTACTGTGCGTACACCTAGTGCCTATCAACCTGATCATCTCTCAGGACCCTATGATATCTGATCTTGGAATTGGCTTCCCTCTTAGATGCTTTCAGAGGTTATCCATGCCCGACATAGCTACCCAGCGGTGCTTCTGGCGAAACAGCTGGTAGACCAGAGGTCAGTTCATCCCGGTCCTCTCGTACTAGGGACAAATTTCCTCAAATATCAACGCCCGCAGTAGATAGGAGACCAACCTGTCTCACGCATGTTATCACTTGTTGCCAAGTGCATTGGACTATATCTTCATCCTTCTACAAAAGTAGTGAGGATGGTTTGCGTGTAGTCTCTACGGGGTTACATAAATTATGCAACTTCCCTCGGTATTGCCCTAGCAAGGGTTTCACCGATATAGCAAACTGGATCTATACAAATTTCTTTGTACGACCGCCGTGATGCGATTGGTTCTATCTTATATATTATTTCTTAAACGAAAAGACCTTGAATTGTTTTTTGTTTGTTGTCTGTTGTGTTTGTTGGATTCAGACAGTTCAAAAGTCGAATATTACAACTCCTAAACGGTCTGAACCCAGCTCGCGTAACTTTTTAATTGGCGAACAGCCAAACCCTTGGGACCTTCTTCAGCCCCAGGATAAGTTGAGCCGACATCGAGGTGCCGAACATCGCCGTCGCTATGGACGCTTGGGCGATACTAGCCTGTTATCCCCGGGGTAGCTTTTATCCGTTAATCTTCAGCCACATCTAATGTGAAACTGTCGGTTCACTATGCTCTGCTTTCGCATCTGCTCGACATGTACGTCTTGCAGTTAAGCCAGCTTATGCCATTACACTATCGGCACGATTTCTATTCGCGCCTAGCTGACCTTTGTAGGCTCCTCCGTTACTCTTTAGGAGGAAAGCGCCCCACTCAAACTGCCCACCACACACTGTCCCTGTCCGTTTTTGCCGTCCAGGTTAGATTATATATTTTCTGAGGATAGTATCTCACTGATGACTCATGTACAACCAAAATCGTACACTCAAAGTCTCCTATCTATGCTGCGCAAAGAAAACACATAATCAATATGAAGCTGCAGTAAAGCTCCCGGGGTCTTTTCGTCTAACTGCGGGTAACCGGCATCTTTACCGGTACTGCATTTTCACCGAGCAAGTCCTCGAGACAGTTCCCCAGTCGTTACACCATTCGTGCGCGTCGGAAATTACCCGACAAGGAATTTCGCTACCTTAGGACCGTTATAGTTACGGCCGACATTCACCAGGGCTTATACAGTCCAGCCTATTATATAAATACAATAGACCCCCCGTATTTAACCTTCTGGCATTGGTCAGGTGTCACCCCCTATACATCCTCTTGCGAGTTCGCAGGGAGCTGTGTTTTTGGTAAACAGTCGCCAGGGATACTTTCGCTGCGGCCCAAACGCATCACACTAAGTATGATAAATTGGGAGCATCAAAAAGTCCTGAAACTTTATCTCATTTTGCTCAATATTACTTTTACATATATGTATTCTGTATTTTTGTTTCTCTTTATGATACTCGACCTAGACATTTTTATAAATATCTAAGCTTGCAATCGCACATGCACACACAGTGTGATGCGCTTGGGCAGACCTTATTCCGAAGTTACGGTCGCTTTTTTGCCGAGTTCCTTGAGGACCTCTCACTCGTTCGCCTTGGTCTTCTCGACCCAACCACCTGTGTCGGTTTGCGGTACGGTCTCGTATATATTAATCTTAGAGGTTTTTCTCGAAAAGCTGCTCTTATGAATCGCTCAAGCCGAAGCTATCACTTTTTACTCTGCTTGGAGTTAACATGATCCGGATTTGCCTAGACCATCTCCTTACAGCACAAACGTAAATCCAATAATACGCTCATAGTACTAACCTTTGTTACCCCATCGTGTATATACGAGGTCACGGAATATTAACCGTGTATCCATCGGATGCGGCTTTCGCCATCTCCTTAGGCCCGACTAACCCAGGGTCGACAATCGTTGCCCTGGAATCCTTGGTTTTTCGGCGGGAGGGGATCTCACCCTCCTTGCGGTTACTTGTGCCAACATTCTTGCTTCATGACGCTCCACTATGGGTTACCCCTTTAGCTTCAGCGCAGACATGAATACTCTCCTACCACGCATTGTTTGCGAACAAACAATGCATCCCAAGCTTCGGTACAATACTTAGCCCCGATAATTTGCGGCGCAAGATCTCTTGATCAGTGAGCTGTTACGCTATCTTTAAAGGAATGGCTGCTTCTAAGCCAACCTCCTGATTGTCAATGAAATCTCACATCCTTAAGTGCACTTAGTATTGATTTAGGGACCTTAGCTGTGGATCTGGGCTGTTTCCCTTTAGAATACTGGAGCTTCGCCCCCAGATTCTGACTGCTACGTTATTAATCTTTGGTATTCGGAGTTTGATAGAGTAGACGAGATTTCTCCCTGTTCCACTCAGCCAGTGCTCTACCCCCAAAGGGAACACGTAACGCTATACCTAAATATATTTCGGAGAGAACCAGCTATTACAAAGTTCGATTAGCTTTTCACTCCTACCCACAAGTCATCCGATCGTTTTGCACGGCGAATCGGTTCGGGCCTCCACGCGATTTTACTCGCGCTTCACCCTGCTCATGGGTAGCTCACTTTGTTTCGGGTCTTATACATACGACAATGGTCGCGCTATTAACACTCGCTTTCGCTTGGCCTGCGTGCGTAAACACTTAGGCAAGCCGTATACATAAACTCGTTGGCTCATTCTTCAATAGGCACGCCGTCGAGGTGCAAGCACCTCTTCGACTCCTTGTAGACATATGGTTTCAGATCTATTTCACTCCCCTCCCGGGGTTCTTTTCACCTTTCCCTCACGGTACTGATTCACTATCGGTCACAACGTGTATTTAGCCTTACCAGTTAGTACTGGCAGATTCCCCCAAGCTATTCATGTCTTGGGGTACTCAGGAGCATCAACAAAAGAGATGATTAATTTTCGAGTACGGGACGTTCGCCCTCTATGGTGTAGCGTTTCAGCTACTTCCTCTAACTAATCATTTTATAACTCTTCTAGTAAACTAAGTTGATATCCTACAACCCCGTTTAAAAAAATAAACGGTTTGGGCTGTTTCCTTTTCGCTCGCCGCTACTAAGAAAATAACTATTGTTCTCTATTCCTCTGGGTACTAAGATGTTTCAATTCCCCAGGTGCGCCTCCGACCCTCTTTACAAAAGTCGGATAACGAGGGTTTACCTCGTTGGGTTTCCCCATTAGGAGATCTCCGGATCAAAGGTTAAATATCACCTCCCCGAAGCTTATCGCAGATTATCCACGTCCTTCATCGCCACGTTGTACCAAGGCATCCACCATACGCCCTTGATTTCCTACTAGGAAACCTATACAGCATATATGCAGACTTTAAAAGTCTGCTATGTAAAAATGCAGTAATTTTTGATTTTAAATTATCAACGTTCAATCTGCTACTCTGGCAATAAAAAAACCGCGTTGTCGCGGACAAGGAAGACCCTTTAGTAAACCTTTTTTGTGTCCGCACACATAAATACTTAGTTGTTTATTACGGTTCGTAACAGTGGGGCTTATTATACACAGGAGAATTTTGAAGTCAAGAAAATAGTAAAAGAAAATTAAGGTAAATATCCTATACAACAAAAACCGCCCTTGGGCGGTTTTTGTTAACTCTTTAAAGAGAAGAATTAGTCGTTTCGGATTCCAGCTCGAACGTTTGTTACAACATCTGATGCTGCTTCCTTTCCTCCAAGTCCGAAGGCAAGTCCTCCAGCAAGTGCTAGCATCGCTACAAATCCTGTAAATAGAATTTGTACGAATTGTGCTGCAATACCAAGTTGTGCAAGTGCAATAATGATCGCAAAGATCCAAATTGCCCATCGTGAAACTTTCCCAAGAAGTGGCGCAGATACAACGTGTGCTGCTGCTGCTGAACCTCGAACTGCTTTGTCAGTGAAATCAGCAAGTACTGAACCAACAAGTAGCACAAGTGCTGCTACAATTACATTTGGCAAGAATACCAATGCAACTTGTTGCAAGAATACGTTTACTTGCGATAGTCCTACGATATCAAGTGATGCTACCAAGAATACGATAATGAAAAACCATTTTACAAGTTCTCCAATAAAAACTCCTGAGTTCAACTTATATCCTGCTTTTCGAACAAGCTCATCGAGACCTGTGCTTGCAAGTAGTTTATCAAGCCTAATTGCTTCAATAAGATGTACGAAACCTTTCTTGATCAATTCGGCGATAAGCCATCCAATAATAAATACCACTACTGCCAAAATAAGTTTTGGCAAAAATGCTACAACTCCTAGCCATAGACCTTGAAGTGATCCAAGCAATACGTCGCTCCATGTTTGTACAATCATATAATAAAAAATATATTATTTAATAAAGTGACCTTTTTATAGATACACATTAATTATACCATGAAAAATAATTCGTCAATCATTGTTTACTTACAGACTGTTTATAATAAAAAAATAGAGACACTGTCTCTATTTTTTATAAGTTTATTTTTAGTTTGTCAACCACCTTGTGGTGTTTATAATCAAACACGTCTCGTAATAATTTATCATACATATCTATTCGATACATAAAGTCTTTTTCTTCAAAAACTGCGTAACGAATTTCTTTTCCAACTTCTGCTTCGAGGGTTTTTACCACTCGTTCAATAGCTGTTTTCTTTAATTTATTTCCCACAATCAACAAGTCTACAAGTCGCATATCGTCGTGAATAAAGATACCAGAAAGAACAATCATTTTTATCTGCCCTACTCCTTTGAATCGAGCCGGCAAATCATCTTTAGAAACAAGAGGTGCTTCAATAAGTAGTGTCTGTAATTGACTAACAAGTGAAAATTTTTCATTTAACATCCAACCAGCTACACGCTTCTTGTTTACACGACTCTCTTTAGTACCTTTCAAAGGTTTAAGAGTAATTTCTTTGGTATATTGTTTTTTACGCAAAAAGCCAACTTTATATAAAATATTTATCTCTTTACGCGCAACTGGTTTTGTTAATTTTGCTCGTTTTGTTATTTCGTCAATATCATACGGTGTCTCTTTATTAAAAAGAAACATGCGCATAAGTTTTACACGTGGCTCACTTCCAAATATTTGTTTCAATCTTTTCATATGTCACAGTATAACGTAATCATTACAAAACAAAAAGCCCTCTTTCGAGAGCTTTTTGAGCTATACAGCTTGTTTTTATAACAAGACTTCAAGCAATGTAAGTGTTTTAAGTCCTACAATACCGTCAACCTCAAGACCATATTTTTCTTGAAATGTTTTCACTGCACCCTCGGTCAACGGTCCGAAGATATTATCAACACTAAGACCAGCTCCTCGAGTATTCAAAAAACTTTGTAGTTCCCCAACTGATTCTCCTCGGTTTCCTCGGATTACAATACGTTGTTTAATAAGAGGTTCGTCAGCGTTATTGCTTGAAAATGATCCACCACCAGAATTACTTGACGATGCCGATGTACTACTATCACCTGTCGTATTTGTAACTACTGATTGTCTTTCAGTTTCCGTACTTGAACTACCTCTACTTGAATGTACTACATCAGACAATACCACCACCTTAGCAACAATATCTTGAATTTCAGTCTTGATATATTTTACATCGTCTTCTACATAACCAGTATCATTATTGCCTATAATCTCAAGCTTTTCAGTTAAAGCTTTTACTTCCTGAAGATAGTTCTGTCTTACTTTTATGACCTCTGATTCTGAACCACTTGATTTTTGACTGCTTGCTAACGTGGCTTTTGAAGAATCTTTGTCAGTTGTTGATGTATTTTTTTTTACATCATTACTTTTCTTGATATAACTCCCAGAACTCATACTAGTAGATCTTTTTCTTGTCTGTCTTTCATCTACTTGCTCGACTTCTTCAGCAGTTTTAGTGTCGTCTGTCTTTTCATATTTTATTTGAGCTGTTTCTATTTTTAGCACATACTCATCTGGAATTTTTGATAAAATAGACTTATCTTGAAGAAATGCCTTCATTGCGGTGTCATAATCTTCCTCAGTGTTTCCTTTTGCAGGAATATCTAGACTGGTTACAACTTGTTTTTTGTGATCAAGACGTTCTGCATCATCGTCAATATCGACATAAAAAGACAGGAGAATCTCTCCAAGTGCTTGACCATCTTCTTCAGTTGAAGTGTCACACCCTTCTTCTTCAGTTTCTTTAGTCTCGTCTGTCTTTTCAGTTTCTTTAGTCTCGTCTGTCTTTTCAGTTTCTTTAGTCTCGTCTGTCTCTTCAGTGTCTTTAGTCTCGTCTGTCTTTTCAGTTTCTTTAGTCTCGTCTGTCTTTTCAGTTTCTTTAGTCTCGTCTGTCTTTGTATTTTCAGTGTCACACTCCTCTTCTTCAGTGTCTTTAGTGTCTTTAGTCTCGTCTGTCTCTTTTTGTACAGCTTCACTAACAGCTGCCATCTGATTATTTCCGCCTATCTTAGCTACAAAATCATTTTTTAAAGCAGTCACACCTAAAAATAATCCAATAATTGCCAAACCGACAAATCCAAATATGTTTCTCATAAAATATTAGTTAATTTATAATTCTATTTTATATCTTATCACAAAAATCCATTTCTCGATAGATTTTTGTGATAAAAAGTTAGGAAAGATCTATATTATAAACTTAACCCATCTCCCCCACAACTCCCATTAACAGCACTTCTTGTAAATGGTCCTACAATCCCATCAATATCAAGAATTGGATTTGGTTGTAAGATGTCATTTAATGCTGTTTGTAGTCGTTCTACACCTAGATGTGTAAGTGGTCCAAAGAATCCATCTACTGGTCCTGCTGCTTGGTTGTATTCTTGTGCGAGAATACGGT
>Ga0222676_1000013_pt1 | contig 92085 bp, 94 predicted proteins | sample AntAcemetagen870_FD_179815 | JGI IMG/M metagenome (GOLD analysis project Ga0222676, IMG submission 179815) | Saline water microbial communities from Ace Lake, Antarctica - #870 | ecosystem: Environmental > Aquatic > Non-marine Saline and Alkaline > Saline | place: Antarctica: Ace Lake...
CAAAGAATCGAACCCCCCCTCGGTAGGTCTCCCTAGTGGGGTGGCTTTAAAATATAATTAAAACCACCAGCGGTTCTGGTTTCGCATTGGGGTCATTTCGCTGACCATTAAAATATCCTTGTTTTGAGCCCTCTCAGTAGGTCTCACTAGTTGGTGCTCCCGCCAGGAATCGAACCTGGATCACCGGTTCCGCAAACCAGCATTCTATCCGTTAAACTACGGGAGCAGTATCTTTTCAGATGTGTTGCTAGTATAGGATATTTTTTTGTTTACGCAATGGTTAAAAACCGACACGTTCGAGAACTTTTTGAAAAAGTGGTTCCTGGTGCTCTTCTTCGTCAAGATGATTAAGGAGAAAGTCGTGAACGATATCGCCACTTACTTGATCTGGTTCAATAAGGATTACGAGAAGGGGGGCGAATGTTTTGTTTGACTTAATGAGTATTCGAGGTGTGTCAATTTCTTCTTCAACCCAAAATGAATCAATGGTGGTGTATGGGTATAGTATTTCGTTGACGCGCACGCCTCGTTGGTTGAGCTCAATAGATAGTTCTTGTGGTTTTTTTGTAGCAAGAAGGGTGAGGGTAAATACTCCAACAATCACAAGGACTGCGAAAAGAACATTGTTAAAAATGATGGCGATCAGTGCAATTGATATGGCTACAATACCAACAATCCAATACCAGTTTTGAGTTTTTTCAGTGTACTCATGTTCAATTGTATTCCAGGTTAGTTTCCTAGGTTCCTCCATGTAAATAATTGTAGCATGTATTTTTTGTCGGTAGGTGTGAAGAATGTAATGTAACTACTGTTTATTAAAGTAATAATTTTTTAGTATACTTGAGAGGTGAAAAAAAATTGAAGGGAGTAAAAATAATAGTGGTGGCGTTACTCCTTGGTATGTGTATGTATATTTTCGGACTTTTTGTAACACAGCCATCGAATGATCGAATCTGGAATACAGATCAAGAGCTCTTGCCGTATGTAGACATTACAGATAATCTCGTTTCAATTCATAACATTAGGAATTTTTCATATACCTCACCTGCAGAGTACACACCAAGCTATACTAGCCATGGTGACTGTTTATGGCCAGAGAAGTTTCCCGACGAAGAATCGATTGAGAAACTTAGGAAAGAGGTGATGAGTAAACAAGCCTGGGAACGAGAATACCTACTTAAAATCATTCCTGATGATGAACAAATTATTGACCCTCTCTGGATTCGCACCTATCACGAAATACCGAGCGACATGAAGCGTTTAGGTATCTTTGTGGGAGTTGATTTGGCAATCTCTGAAAAGACAACGGCCGACTACACCGCAATGATTCCAATTATGGCTTGTACTAGAAACAGTGAGCTATATATCTTCGTCTTGCCTGAAATTGTGCACGCACGCATGAGCTTTCCTAAGACATGTGAGCAGATTCAATATCTTGATTTGAAATTGAATTCAAAGTATAAACTCACCACAGAATTCCTGATTGAAAATGTTGCATACCAAGAAGCAGTGGTACAACATTTTGAAAAGACGGCGATTGATGTAGAGGGTGTGCGACCACTTGGAGATAAGCGGGAGCGCCTGAACCTAGCTGCTACTGCGCTAAGTGAAAAACGAGTCTTCTTTCCACATGAAGCTAGCGATAAATTAATTCAAGAGTTAATACACTTCGGTTCAGAAAAGCATGATGACCTAGCCGATGCATTTTCTTTAGTTACACTTGAGGTGATGGTTAATAAGAAACCAGAAAGGCCAAGGATCTTCTTTGCATAAGACGAGTATGTGATGTTATTTAAACCCTGCATAGCTATGCAGGGTTTTTGGTTCTGTCATTAATATATACATGACAGAAGGAGTAACTGAGGAGAAATTAAAGTATTGCTTATATGCGAGAAAAAGTACTGAAAGTGATGAGCGACAGGCACTGTCGATTGAGTCTCAGGTAAATGAAATGCTTCAGATTGCTGAACGTGAATCGCTTGAAGTGGTAGACATTAGACGTGAATCAAAGTCAGCAAAAGATTCAAATAACCGACCAGTGTTTAGAGAACTATTGTGTGACGTGAAAAATGAAAAGTTTAATGCAATTCTCACATGGGCACCCGATAGACTATCTCGTAATGCTGGTGATCTTGGTTCAGTTGTAGATTTAATGGACGAGCAAAAACTTCATTCCATTCGAACGTATGGACAGACATTTAGCAACTCTCCTAATGAAAAGTTTTTGCTGATGATTCTCTGTTCACAAGCCAAGCTGGAGAATGATAATCGAGGGATAAATGTGAAGCGTGGACTCAGAGCAAGGTGTGAATTAGGTTTATGGCCCACCACAGCCGCAACAGGATACATAAAAGAGCGCAGACTGGACAGGAAGAACGAATGTTTAATTGACCCAGACCGCGCACCTGTGATTAAACAGATATTTGAGAAAGTAGCACACGAACACTGGTCAGGTAGAAAAGTCTATCATTGGCTCAAATTTGATTTAAACTTTCGTACTCATTTAGGAAAGAAACACCTCAGTCTCGGTAACATATATAAGATATTGGAAAACACTTTCTATTACGGCGAGTTTGAATATCCAAGAGGTGGTGGCATTTGGTACAAAGGAAAACATGAACCAATTATCACTAAAGAACTATTCGATGCAGTTCAATTACAACTTAAGGGCAATCAACTTAAAACCAGACAAGATAAAGAGTTTGCTTTTACCAAGCTCATGACTTGTGGGCTTTGTGGTTCAGGCATTAGTGCAGACGAAAAATATAAAAAACTGAAGAATGGAAAGTTCAACACTCATATCTACTACGGGTGCACCAAAGCGAAAGATAAGAATTGTAAGTGTGGGTACATTAATGAAGTGGAGTTAATTAAACAGCTTCAGGAATTAGTAGATGATATAGATGTAAACCAATCAACTGTTGGAAAGAGGATGTCATCTGATGTGGCGAGATATAAAAAATTTACACGCGCTCTCATGGGTGAGACAAGTAATGTGACTACTAAAGATATAGACGTAAAAGACTATGTGAAGTTCTTACTGAAAGAAGGTTCTATGGAAGAAAAGCGTGAACTTTTGAGCAGCTTTAAGTCGAAGATTCTATTGAAAAATAAACTAGTATCATTAAATCAGGTTGAGAAAAAGTAATCCAGCAACGACAGGAAGGACTAGATTATCTAAACCGTATACAAGCATAAACTCTATTGCTGTCAGGATAAGTGGCAATACCAAAACAATGAGTACTAACTGAGGAGCAAAAATTAGTGTAATTATAAGACTTGAGACATAAAACACAATCGCCCCTGTTAATGTCTTCGGGTTACCTAGAATGGAAATTGTTTTCTTACCCCATCTTTCACCCACGAAACCTGCCAATGCGTCAGAAATTCCCATGATTGCGACTCCATATTGAAATGCTGCTACATTGTCCGGCAAGAGAATTACTGCAGCAGCAATAATTCCTAGAGGAAAATAGACATCGCCATACGTTTTTCTGCTAGTAGTTTGGATCGATGAAAAATATTTAGTGTTTCTTCCAACCAATAATAATCCCGCAAAAATAACATTAACAATTATGATTGCAATGTTTGAAACAAAAAGTGGAGCGACGATGCTGATTACTCCAGCACCTATATGAGCTAAGCGCCTTGATAAATCATTTGAAATAAATGATTTACGCTTTAGGACTTCTACAGTGGTGAGAAGTAAAAATGAGAGAATGATAAAAAGTGCTACTTTCATATTATTAGTTCGTATTCAAAAACAGAGTATTTTCGAAAGACTTCTACGTCTTCTGTTGGGTAATTATGGACTTGATTGCCATCTTTGATCAGCACATACATGATCTTTTTTATTCCATCACTCTCTGCTTCCTCGTGTATTGAAAGTGCTAAAGCGTTACCAAGCCCTTTCCCTTGAAATTCTGGCGCTATACAAATAGTTTTGCACACAAGGTTTTGTCCCTCCTTCATTGTACTGCAATACCCTACAAGCATCTCATTGCGGTATAACAAAAATAGTTTATATATATGTTCATTAATTTTGCTTGGGTCGTATAGATTTGAAAATTCAATATTATTAAGCTTTGTGTAACCCCAACTTTTTTTATCAAAAACAACCGCAGAGATTTTTGCTATCGAGAATAGTATTTCTAGAGAGATATCTTTTGTGACTTTTATTTTAAAATTTCCCTCACTGAGTTTTTCTGTAATGGTATCTTTATGTTTCTTAAGAAGATCAAGGATGTCAGAGTAGGAGTCTCTGATCCCAGAGCTATAGGTAATTTCGTTTGCTGGATTTACCTGTGACAGGAAATCATGATAATACAATGGAGTCATTGGTTCGGTCTTAAAGAATGCCACCGACGAATCTTCTTTTATGCAACGATATTGATGCCAAATACTACCGTTCACGGGACCTTTCAAAATTTGCACCTTGTGCATATTTGCTAGCTGAGTGAGTTCGCGCCACACAGTTTCAAATACAGTTATGTCATCTACTACTTCAAAGAAGCCAAAAAAAGCTTGCTGTTCTGGCAGGCGATCGTCAATAATAAGAGCTGCGTGAGCCACCATCTCCTCACCCTTAAGACAAACTAACGGAAAAAATCTTATATGTTCACTTGTACAGCAGAAATCATAAGCTCTCTCATATTCATCTAGAAAAAAACCAAAGTTTTTATTTGTGCCATATAGTGACTTTAAAAAAATAGTAATATCTTTTCTTGAACGAAAGTTTGTTGCGTTGTAAGGTTCTACTTTCATACATTTTTTATTTTGCCGGTTGATCCATCTATTTCCACTCTTTGTCCATCCTTATACAAGTCTGTTGCTCCCTTCACGCCAATAACTGCTGGTATACCAAGTTCCCGAGCAACTATTGAAGCGTGTGACAAAACACCACCATGCTCAATTATGAGCCCTTTTGATAAGGCTATAAGCGCTGTCCAACCGGGGTCAGTATGTTTAGTTACAAGAATCTCAAATTCCACTTTGTCCGGCATTTCAAACTCTTTCATTACTTTTACTCTCCCGGAGACAATACCCGCCGAAACCCCACGAGCTGCAACTGATTCCGACTGTATGTGATTTTCATCGTCAATCATTTCACCACCTATTGCTAAAAAGTGTGACGGTGGATTTTCTTCGTGATACCTCGAGTATCTCTGTTTGCGCTCAGAGACTTTCGACGACAGGTTTACAGCGCTTTTCTTATCCGCCACTTCCAAAACCTCCTCAACGGACATATAGAAAATATCATCTGAATGCTTGATAAGCTTTTCCTCTTCCAAGATTACACCGACTCGCCTAAAGATACTGCGAGTAATTGAGAACATATTAGATCGAAATAATCTATTCTCTTCACGCCCCGAAGCATATTTTTTGAATTTTTTAAGAGAGTGCTTAAACAAGATATTTTTAAAGAATGGCAGATTTACTATTTTTTCTTTATTCAATCCAGTCTCTTTCGGTATATACGTTTGGTATGCAAGCAGCACGGTCATGAATTTTTCAATATCCTCGTCAATGCCAACAGTTTCGAGCTTAAGTTCATTTGCAAACCGTCCTCCAAATTTTTCTAGATACCGTTCATGATGCTCTTTGATATCTGGTTTATTAATCAGAATTTCTTCAAACCTTTTTTTATCTCTACTCTGTATTGCTTTCCATAAAGTTGGTACAGCTTTCATCTGTTTGGACAGCTCCGCTAGATGGCCAACCTGCTCAGTTGCCTTACTTTTAAAAAGAAGTACTTCTTGTAGGTTTTCTTCTGGGTATAGCTTTTGCAGAATCCCTAGATACGTCATCACAAAGAAATCATTTTCAAGGGTGACGTACCATTTTCGTAAAAGGTCATCTTCTAAAAGATTAAATAAATCACGACACTCCCCAAGTGTAAGTTTTTCAAAATTAGTTTTCTTCAATTCCTTAATATGCTTTTCAATGTATTGTCTAAATCGTTTTTCCGTAATGCCAAAGAACAAGGCTTTACAGAGAACAATGAGAAGATACACAATTGTAAACAGTAAGCTTGGTTGTATTGTGGTAGCAATTTCATGCCTTAGATTGCTAGTGATCATCGTCTCAAAGTTTTCCTTGTTTCTTTTGTAGCCTGGCACAAACTGAGCCAGGCGATACCAGTTATTCATGTTGTAGTACATGCGGCCGTGAGAAAAACCGAGTAAGTTATCAAAAACATAAGCATGTTTTTTAAGGGTCTTCTTTGGTACGCCAGACATTCTAAGGAAATCAGTGTAGACCACTTTATATACACGCTCAGCAAACGACGCCGTAAGTGGAAGCACAATACCTGAATAGCTTTCAGCAATGTTTGCACTGTCAAAATATTCTTGTTCGGGGATTTTAATACTTTTAGTGATTGGTCGTGACTGTAGAAGATATAAGGTTTGATTTTGGAAGCACCACTCAATATCTTGGGGGTGCTTAAAAAAATCTTCCGTTTTTTTTGCCAACTCAACTACTTGGTTGATTTGTTCTTGATTTAACGACTGATTTGAATTGTTTGATTCTTTTAGATTTCCACCACCAAAAGAAAGAACTGGCTTATCATTACTTATAGATTTTCTAATTAAAGTCCCATCTTTACTTGTCAGATACTCATCACAAGATTTACCTTCAACTACGTTTTTACAAAGCCCAAAGTTCGAATTAATGATGACAATACCTTCACCATTATCCGAAAATGAAATTCCTGACACATCACTTGGAATAAATTCCTGAATGATAACTGAACCATCTAATTCACCGAATGAAGCGATAACATTTTTAAGTTCGCTAAACACATCACTTCTCTTAACTGCCACAGCTGAGTAAAAGTGTCCGGCATAAGATTTACTCTCTCCATCTTCTCCAGAAGCAGATGATCTAACTGCAAAGTAGCTTGTATGTGATAGTTCTTCATCAAGAGTTTGAAGTATTTTTTTTTCACTCCACGACTCATCACAAACAAAAAATGGAGGAATATTAAATCCAACGTTCTGTAGTTTCTGCAATGATTGTGCTTTACCGCCTATATTCATAAATAATTTTTATACAGCCAAAAATAACAATATGTTAAAGCTTCCATACATCACCATGAACGAGAGCTGCATGAGCTGGTTCGTCTTATCTTCCTTACGTATCTTGTTGACAAGTATAGTGCTGAAGGTGCCAACCACCAATGCTACAGAAACGGGTATCCAATATGTTATCGAGGTCTGTGTCAAAAACATCGCTTTAATAAACAAAAGAATATTAAGCGTTGCAAAACTAGCGTAGATCAACAATGCATTATTGAGCCCCAAGAACCAAGTATAAGTATCTTTACCAGTGCCGTCGTGCCCAGGACTCTTAACTTTTCTTAAAAACTCAAAAATTACCGTTCCAGTTGCTGTGAACAAAAAATGTACTGTGATGAGTGTAGTGAAAGAGAATGATGGACTGGCAATTGTATATACAAGAATTTGCAAAAGAAGCATCTGGACCAAATTGACAGCGTTGTACAGATAAAAATGTCTTCGGAACTGCAAGCCTAAAAAGAATTCTTTGCGAGCAAAATATGAATAAAACAACATTACCAACGAAATCAGCAATGCCTCCGGACTTGAATATAGAGATGCCACAGGCACAGCCACTATCGCAAGCCAATCAATGATACTCAACTCTTTTAAGGTAATGGCCCCAGTAGATACAGGTCTGTCTTTATGATGCTCAAGATCGTGTTCATAGTCACGAAATTCATCAATGATTCTAACGTGCAGCAGGTATGCTATAGAGACAACGAGTGCTATCAAAACAAACTTAAGTTCGACCTGTGCTGTTACTACTGCACCTGAGCTAAGAATTGCAGGTAAAAAACTAAGTCCGAGCACAATTATAGGGAATCGTTCTTTCTGATAGCGGTAAAAGTTTTTAGTTGTAGTTAATAATCCAGTCATTTTGTAATTGTGTAAATATGGAAGCTTCTATAAAAATATAGTCTGTCTTGCTTCTTAAGTTTTGTCTCAAGGGCAATGTCCTGAACGATATTTTGCTCGATCTCTTTTGATGGAGCGTGTTCAGTTTGGTTACACCAATAGACAACTGTGGCGTCCTTTTTTGCTGTGCGGATAATCTCCTTCCAAATCTTGCCAGCATCTTCATCCTCTAAGAATTCGAATGCATCTGAGAGATTGTATTTGGTAAAAAAACTATCTGGAGTGTTCTCAAGAAGGCTAAGTAAATCTGCATGTTTAAATTCGCACACATCAAGACTACCGTTCTGTAATTTACTGTAGTTCTTCTCCAAAAGATAATCTGGTAATGACTCACCATAATCTCCAAGTAGAGCGTAACACAAATAGTAATTTGACTTGAGGTGATTACGATAAATAAGTCGTTCGAGCCGTTTTAGGTAACTACTGTCTTTGACTTGACCGTCGACAGTTCCAGTTTGACGAGCATATTTTCGTAGTAACGAAGAATTAGTTGCGATGCTGAAAAAAAATTTCCAGTGCCATGTATTCCAAACTGCATTATAAAAAGCGATTTGATCTTCTAAGGTCTCTTGATTTACAAATTGAGAAACTGTTTGTTTCGAATGTACCAGAGGTAACAAGTACCTCCTGAAACTATTTAAGTATCTTTCAAACTTACCGCCATGAATGACTCCACCTTCAATCGTATTCATGTTATCAAGAAACCACGAACGAGTATCTTCAGACAGCAGTTTAGAAACTTGACCGTAATAATCCACCCGTTTATTTGAAACATGCACTCCCAAAAACTCTAAGTACTGTTCATGACTCAAAACTTTTGGTGACTGTAGTTTCAGTTCTGCCAGATAATTCTGAACAGGGTTTATATCTATGGAAAAAATCTTTTTTGGATTCTGTAGTAATAGAGCAAGAGTATTATCACCACCTGAAGTGACAGATAGTACAACATCTTCATTGGTAACATTGAGTGCTTTCTTAAGCAAATCTACATCCTCCCAACACTGACTGTAATTGATACCACTCATGCAGTACTAATCTTATTTGAAGATTGAAATGCACCCAAGGTTTTCTTGAGGTATTCTTTTGTTATTAAGTTTTCCTTGATTGCTGAATTTGGAAAATTGTAAGCCAGTGACCAATAAGGGTTAAAATGTTTACCGGCTAAATAAAGCACTTCTTCCTCCTTAGACCTCTCCAATTTTTCGTAGTCCATAAAATCTATGTCTACGAATTCAAATTTATCTCTTACTCCAAAAAACTCTAGGGTAGTATCGAGTACCCACAGGGCATTAGGGGGTTCTGGGTTAGTCACGTATATCACCGCACCCGGTGTATTGGTAACAACAGTTTCAGAGATTGCTTCTGCGGCTTGATTAGTAGGAATCATATTTGAAGTCCCAGCCAGTACAGGAAACCTGATCTTAGTACCGCCTGCAAACTTCGCTGCTTCTAAAAACTTAGCAACAATTAAATAATAACCACTCCAGTTTATAAGTTCACCTGACTCAGTATCCCCGACCAGTACCGAGGGACGAAAGATCGTATGTGAAACACCTGAATCTTTCAAAATTTTCTCTGAATTGAGTTTGTCACTTTCATATGCATTTCGAGGACCTTCTGTACTTCCAGACTCGCGCCATAGAAATGCAGTGCTAACGTAATAGATTGGTACATCAAGTTCTTTGGCTATCTTAGTTACGGACCGCATCATTTTTGAGTTGCTGTCTCCAGACTTTTCAAAGTGAACGTTACCAGCACTATGTACAATGCAGTCAATTTTATTTGAATCAATCTTTAAGTTATCACTAGTCAAATCAGCCTCAATGGCATCTTCCGCTGAAAGACCGAGTCTAGCTAATGACGAAATGTCTCGCACTACAGGAAACACCTTAACTTCACGCTTATTAAGACTATGCGCAATTTCAAACCCCAAATTTCCAGTTATGCCTGTAAGTAATATATTCATACAATATTAAGAAAAGCTCCTCCGTAAAGGAGCTATCTTTAAATCTTTCTGTCTGCTATTTAAATTAGCTCCAGATATCTTTACGAAAGAGCAGTGATGTCCATAGAGCAAAATATGTAAGACCAATTGCCCAACCTGCAACTAGAAGTGAAAGTGAGTCAGCGCTAGTGATAAGAATAACTGCCCCCACGACTTGTATACCAAGTGCGAATTTAACAAAAGTTGAGAAGCCAGCCCTAAACATCCCAGCAACCTTTCCTACTAACGGAATAGCCATCAGTACGAGAATGGTGACGTACATCAGCTGTACGAAGGGTGCTAGATTAAACATAAGGAAGCCTTCATCAGAGATAAACTTTGGTGTTGGGAAAATGTAGCGACCAGCTACGAATGTAGCTAATATAAACAGGGTTCCAGCTCCTAGTACCAAGGTTCGGAGTGAAGAAGAAATATCGTCAGTGGCTGCACGTAAAAATGCAATAAATGAAACGAGAGTTAGTACAGCACCTATGGTTACAAAAGTAGCCAAGCTGTCTGGCATCATAACTGCTAGTGCCCATGAAGCGAAGCCTACAGCCTCAAGAAGTAATCCAATTCCAAAGTATTTAGCGACATTGCCACCCTTTTTTAGAAAAATACCTCCCACAACAGCTGTTGCCAGCGTTGTGTGAAGAAAGAAAAGTAATATAGAAAGATTCATAATATTGATTTACGCTATTAAATTTAATTTAATTGTAGCACAACAAAAAACGTGTACAATAGCAAGCGAGACATGAAGTTTTACCACACAACAGGAAATATCATTCAACGTACTGCTTGGCTCCCACTCCGGGTACTTTTTTCTATTTTTTTCAGAATGGAATGTCGAGGGGTTGAGAATGTAGAGAATCTAAAAACAAACGCTATCTTTGCCTCTAATCACGCCAATGAACTTGACCCGCTTATTATTGTTTCATGTTTGCCGTTTTTTTCACGACATTTGCCACTCGTATTCGTTTCAAGAGAGAAAGATTTCTATGAAAAGCTGGGCTGGAGAGGAAAAATATACGGTGGCCTCTTTTTCAAACTCATGGCTGCTCTGCAGGTATACACAGGTATTGATAGCTACGAAAAAGCCCTGAAACATCATACACAGGCATTGAAGCATGGCCGTAACGTATGCATCTTCCCCATGGGTAAAAAACACCTTGATGAAGACATACACCAAGCTAAAGGTGGTGTTTCGTATCTAGCAGCAACAAGCGGTCTGCCGATTGTACCTGTTCGTATTACTGGTATTGAATATATGAAAGACGGTGACTTTTTAAGGCGACGGAGAAAACTTCAAGTTACTTTTGGTAAGCCTGTTCACTTCAAAGAACTATCCGGAGCAGATAATACAAATCCTGACAAAGACTTATGTGGGGAAACGGCCTGTTCTTTGATGAAGAAAATTGTTGCTCTAGATAGCAACAACTGATTTATTTCGTGTTCGGAGCATGAAATAGTAGACAATCAGGTACGGGACACCGCCAAATACTAACGCAATCATTCCAATTATCTGAATGAAAGGAATAACGCTAGCGACAAAGGCAATGTTTCTTATTGTAATTAAAGTAAGGATCCAAGGATCTAATCTGGAATTTGACCCTGTATATTTATCAGCAAGTGTACGCTTTTCGTAGAAGTAAAATGAGACGAAAACTGCTGTAGGGACGAGCATTATTCCATAAAATACTATCATTGTTTCAAAACCTAATCCTAGTGAGTCCGTAATTAAAATAAAAATGTTTACCACAAACATCATTACCAAGACCCCCAACAGGAACAACCTATTAACTGCAGGTATCCATTTTGACCAGTATTTATTTTCTACGAGCTCAGAGGTCATATCGCCATTTAGACTCACAGGTACACCAGAAATGGAGGCAAATACTTCATTTATCTGCTCCATTGTCCATCCTCCCTGACCAAGAAGATCAGAGGTTACCTTCTCACGTGTAATACCAGAAGCTAACTGTGTTTTCACGTAATCTATTAATTCTTGTGTAATCATATTGAAAAGTATAGCAAGAATTACTGTTGAATTATTGCTTTTTTAGTAACACTCTAAATAAACTCATATCCCCAATTTCAAAATTTACTCTTGCGCCATGTGTCCACAACTTCCATAAACGAAAGAATTTATCATCAAACATCTTTTCAATATCGCTCTGATGAGACTCAATTGAGTTAACCCAAGTAGACATAGTTTGTATGTAGTCGTCAGTATTGTCTTCAAACTTCTCAACAACTAATCTTGACCCCTCAACTGCATCCAAAAACTCTTGTTTTGACGGCAAATGACCACCTGGAAAAACATACTTAAGAGTCCAAGGGTCAACCAACTTTGGTTTGTGACGACCTGTAAACTGTAGGTAAAAGGGTGCCCCACCATCAAGCTTGTCACTAATGTCTTTGAGGAAAGTGCCGAGATTATCTTTTCCAACATGTTCAATAGCTTCAATCATCACTGCACCATCATATTTCTTCTCTCCTTTCAGTGTCGTAAAGTCTTCGTACTTAATCGTAATTTTATTACTTAACTTATTGCTCTCAATAAGTTCATTGCAATGATCAAGTTGTTTTTGACTCAGTGTCTTACCGTCTATATGCCAACCATGATTTTTTACAGCGTGTACAGCAAATCCACCCCAACCAGAACCCAGATCAAGCACTCGTGAGTCTTTAGGTAAATTCATCCAGTTACAAATAAGCTTAAGTTTATTTTCCTGTGCTATTCCCAGAGTATCTTTATCTGATTCAAAATGAGCAGCAGAATAAGACATAGTCTCTTTATCCAAAAACAAAGAGAAGAAATCATTACCTAGATCATAATGATAAGCTATTTGTCCACTTCTATTCTTTGGCTTAGTTAGCTCAGCCCAGAGTTTTGCTAACACCAATCGTGTAGACGGTTTAACGTGCCTAAACTGATGGCGTAGTTTTAAATACGCTTCGATATCACCTTCAATATCGAGAGTCCCGTTCATATATGATTCTCCAAACCCAAGAGCACCTTCAGCAAGAAGTCTTTTAACCACATTAGGTTTAGTTATAGAGAGAATAAATTCAGCATCATTTCCACTGCCATAGTATTTTGTTTCGTTGTTCCAAAACCGTACTCCAAATTTTGATCCCTCAAACTGCTTAAAAATATCATCTAAAACTTTTATGTAATTCATATCATTTCAATTAAATCTATTAGATAGTACCAGAAGTAGGTGCTTGATAGTACCATTAATCAATGGGTATCTCCGACATAAAACATAAGAAGCTTTTAGGGGTGCTACTACTCGTGCTAATTTTTGGACTCTGGCACTTTTCCAAAGCACCGAGCAATGACAGGGAATGGTCGCCCGATCAACAAGTTTTGCCGTACGCAGAATTCAAAGGCGATGAAGTGACTGTGTTAAATATTCGCAATTTTACCTATCAGTCAACTACTGATTACGAACCTAATTATTACGACAGGACATTTAATTTGAATGATCTACAGTCAATTGATTACATAGTGGAACCATTTGGAAGTATTGGTGCTGCTCACACTTTCGTGAGCTTCGGTTTCAGTACTGGAGATTATCTAGCAATTTCTGTTGAAATAAGAAAAGAGATCGGTGAATCTTTCTCTCCGGTTAGAGGAGTGATGCGAACTTATGAACTCATGTACGTAGTTGCCGATGAACGAGATGCTGTGAAACTAAGAACAAACTACCGAAAAGATGATGTGTATTTGTACCCTGTAAACACCACAAAAGAAAAAATGCAGAGGTTATTTATAGATATGCTCACCCGTGCAAATACACTTAAAGAGCAGCCTGAGTTCTACAATACACTCACAAACACGTGTACAACCAATATTGCTGACCACGTAAATGAAATTACTCCAAGTCGAATACCGTGGGACCTGAGACTACTGTTTCCAGAAAACTCTGACGAGCTAGCATACGAACTTGGTCTCTTAGACAAATCAATCCCGCTTGAAGAATTGCGAAAACAACACCTCATCAATGAAAAAGCAGAAAAGTACGCTGACTCAGTAGATTTTTCAAAACTCATTCGTCAGTAGTGTAATGAGCTAGCACGAGACCCTTCAAAATGAAGGGTCTCGTGCTAGCTCTAAGATGCGGGGTGTAAGCGATTCGAACCAGTGTGGGTCGCCTCTCACTCACAGGTGTTTGGGTCAAAAAATATTGTGTGTACCTCCTATATGATTAGGTCACACCGATACTTTGTTGTCAATGCGGAGAGGGTGGGATTCGAACCCACGATACCCTTTCGGATATTCCAGTTTTCAAGACTGGTGCATTCAACCACTCTGCCACCTCTCCAAGAGTGTACCGCCATCATACCAAAAAAGTCAGCATCTGCAATATAGTTGTATCAATGTATACTAAAGGTATGTTATTAGGAATAGATATGGGGAGTAAGCGGGTGGGGCTCGCGGTATCAAATGAAGAGGGGACCATGGCTTTTCCGTTACCTGTGGTGGTGAATAATAAGGATCTTCTGGGTGCAATTATCTCGATTATGAAGGAAAGAGATATTTCTGAGGTGGTGCTTGGAGAGTCAAAAAGTTTGTCAGGACAGGAGAATCCGATCATGGCTGAAATTACCGTCCTTAAAAAAGCCCTTGAAGAAAAAGGGATTACTGTGTATTTTGAGCCAGAGTTTCTGACAACTATACAAGCCTCTCGACTACAAGGAAGGGTAAAGGAGCTTGATTCGTCTGCTGCGGCACTTATTTTAAAAAGCTATTTAGATAAACAAAAACAATGATTTCATTCGATGATGTAAAAAAAGTTGAGATAAAGGTGGGTCAGATAAAAAAAGCGGAAAAGATTGAGGGGTCACACAAACTATTGCGACTAGAGGTTGATTTTGGTGAAGAGGTGCTCCGACAAGTGGTATCTGGTATCGCACTGTATTTTGAAAGTCCTGAAGAGCTTCTTGAGAGGAAGTGTGTATTTGTAACAAACTTAGAGCCGAGAGAAATTTATGGCTTTGAGAGTCAGGCGATGATTCTTGGTGTACCTCAGGATGATACATTTGCACTTCTTACTCCTCATGTGGATGTGATGCCAGGTGCGTCTGCATCGTAGTTTCTTGTTCGTTAACGTCACAACAGGTACAATGTTTGTATATGAAAGGTAGTTTTTTGCGTTTTTTTCCAACACCTCATTTTTTAACAATGAAAAGTGCCGGACTCACTATTACCGATAGTTGTGTTCGCTATATTGCTCTTTCAGACACCGTAGAAAAAAAGCGAGTGACTTCGTTTGGTGAAAAAGCATTGCCGCAAGGTGCGGTGGAGAGGGGGTATGTGAAAGATCCAGAAAAACTTATCGCTGTGTTGCGAGAGGTGCGTAAAGAAGCGGGGCTTTCGTTTGTGACGACATCAATCCCTGAAGAGAAGTCATACCTATATACAGTAGAGATTCCATACTCAACAAAAGAAAAAGAGGTTGAGAGTAGTATTGAGTCAACTATCGAAGAAAATGTTCCGATCCACCTTTCTGAAGCGACGTATGACTACGATATTGTGCCGAATGAAAGTAATGAAAAAACACTGAAGGTTGCGGTGTCTATTGTTCCAACAAAGGTGGTAAGAACATATATCGATGTTCTTGAAGGGGCCGGACTACTACCTATTTCTTTCGAGCTCGAGTCTCACGCAACAGCGGAGGCGATTGTTGATCAGAAAGAAAATGACGCTTACTTTTTGGTTAATGCGGTTGAAAACAAGACGGGGTTGTACGTGGTTAGTAATCAGGTGGTGCACTACGCATCGGTAGTGCATTCGAGTATGGGTACTGGAGAGAAGCGGTCGGGGGTAGTTGATCTTCTCGAGACCCCTACTGAAAATGGTCAGGAAAAAAATGTGGAAGACATCGGGGCACTCGTGGCTGAGATTGATAAGGTATACAAGTATTGGCACGCTAAAGATTTTGATACGAGGGATACGTACAAGCAGATTAAAAAGGTTATCATTACAGGTGAGCGAGCGTTTAATTCAGAGTTGATAGAGCGGCTGTCTGCGACGCTCAGAACAAACGTTGAACAAGGAAATGTCTGGAAGAATGTGTTTAATTTTGAATCGCACATACCAGAAGTGCCGTTTGAAGAGGCGACAAAGTACGCGACAGCAATAGGGTTAGTTTTAACAAAATAATAACTAGATAAGAAAAAGTATGTTTAATTTTTTACCACCATCACACCGTAAGAAAATGCGACAGGAGTATAAGCTTCGAAAGATTATCATAGCAACGCTATTTGTCACGGCGATTGGTGGCTTGTCTGTTATTTTTCTTGTTCCTGCGTATGTGTTAACAAACGTAAAAGCGAGTGAAGTCGAGGCTGATGTTGAGATATTGGATATGCAAATTTCTGAAAAAGGATTAGTAGATATTGCGGCTGAGCTTCGCGATGCTCAAGGAAAGTTAAAACTTTTTAGCGAAAAAGAGCGATCTGCGAATGTGTCAGACCTTCTTCGAGAGGTGATTGCTGTTCAGATGAATGCGATTGAAGTAACAAGTTTTCAGTATCAGGAAGGAGTGGGTGATAAAAAAGATACATTTACGTTGCGTGTGAGCGGGGTGTCTGAAGATCGAGAAAGTTTGGTGTCATTTGCTCGAGAATTAAGAAAGAGTGATCATTTTTCATTGGTAGACTTACCTGTTTCGAATCTTGCACAAGATACCAACTTGCCCTTCAACATGGTAATTGAGGGACCTATTATATAGTGAATACATTTTCTACTAAAAAAATATTTGTTATATCGCTAGTACTTTGTTTGGTGGTGTATGCGTTACTCCTATTTTTTTTCTTGGAGATAAAGTCAGCAAATGAGCGTGTGCTCGTGCTACTCGATGAGGTTGAGCGTAAAGAACAGCAAAATGAGTCTGACGAGTCAGATCTTGCGCTGCTTGTTGGGGTAGGACAGGACATTCAGCTTCTTGATACGTATTTGGTTTCAGAAGATGAAGTGGTTGGGTTCATTTCTCTTATCGAGTTACTTGGCCGAGAGAATAATATCGATGTTGAAACAAGCTCTATTAATATTGAACATGTAGAAAAAGGAAATAGATATTTTTTAACAATAGCACTTTCCGTGGAGGGGGATTGGTCAAGAATGTACGACTTTCTTAGGCAGATAGAAGTATTGCCGTATGTGGTTACTTTGTCACAAGTCGCTTTTTTTCAAACAGAGACAGTGACTGAGACAGGAGAGGTGAGTGTTGGCTGGCAAGGAAAGGTGGTGTTTGGTGTACTAATGGCTCCGCCACGAGAAAGATAAATGAAAAAAACTTCTTCAGAAAAAACATACCCAGTTGCGACACACTTAAACTTTAAGGTGGGCGGTGTGAATCCTCATCGTGACTGGACAATTCTCATTAGTACATTTCTTGTTGTTACGGCGCTTGTGGTTGGTGCCAATCTGTACGTCTTCTTTGGTATACAAAATGGCACTTTTTTTACAATGCCAGAGCGGCAAGAAGGTAATGATACTGCTCTTAATATGGAAAAACTCAATGTTGTTGTAGGTATATTTGAGGCTAAAAAAAGCAAGTTGGCTGAGCTGAGATCAGCGACGTCTGCCGGAAGTGTTGTTGACCCTTCAAATTGAAGTTGATACTATCACTTCGATCCATATGCCCTCGTAGTTCAATGGATAGAACAGCTCCCTTCTAAGGAGCGGATCTAGGTTCGATTCCTAGCGAGGGCACCAAATGATGTAATAAAAACTGCCCCGAATTGGGCAGTTTTTATTTTGTGGGCGATGAGGGACTTGAACCCCCGACCTTCTCAGTGTAAATGAGCTGCTCTACCAGCTGAGCTAATCGCCCTTACGCTCTATATATAGAGAGGCTTTTAGAATAGTATATTTTCTTCTCTTTCGCAACCAACTATGGCATAGTTTAGGTATTATCAATTCTTAGTATATATGTATGGCGGATTTAACATCAGACTTACGAAGATTACAAAGTGATATTCAAAAACGATCAACAGGCATAGAACAGTCTAAGAGAGAGTTGGAAACATCTAAAAGAGAGCTTGAATCACTCGCTAGTCAAATAAAAGAAAAAGAAGCAGAGGTAAAGAAGATGACTGATGAATATAAGAAACTACAGCCCAAGGTAAGTACTCTTGAAAGAGACATTGAACGCTCTGAAGGGAAGAGAAAAGAGGAGGGGCGAGAAATGGAGTCACTAAGACAAGAGATAGAGAAAGCTCAAAAAGCTAGTAAGTAGTATTTTTTATGGAATATGAAATGGAGTGCAGTATCTCCGGCAAGGTTCAGGGAGTAGGGTTTCGACGTTTTATTCTTGCTCGGGCGTTAGAGTATGGGGTGGTTGGATATGTTTGTAATACTGAAGAGGGGGCAGTGGAGGTGGTGGCCCAAGGAAAACGAGAGGTGCTGGAAAGCTTGCTTGCTCATCTACAGAAAGGGAGTATTCATGCACAAGTTGATGATATTGAGGTGAGATGGCACGAAACGTTACAAGATTCACTTACCGATTTCACTATTAGATAATGATTGATTTAGACATTCTTTTTGAAGATGTAGATATATTGGCGGTTGCAAAACCGAGTGGGTTGATTGTGCATTCTGATGGCAGGACGAAAGAAGATACTGTCGTTGATTGGTTTATGAAAAAATATCCGGAGAGCAAAGACGTTGGAGAGCCTCTACAGCTTTCAGACGGAACAGAAATACAAAAACCAGGTATTGTTCATCGGCTCGATAGAGAAACATCCGGGGTATTGCTCATCGCTAAAACACAAAAAGGATTTGAGTACCTTAAATCACAATTTAAGCATCGAGTGATAAAGAAAAAATATCACGCCATTGTCTATGGAAATTTTAAGCAAGAACGAGGAATTATCGATCGACCTATCGGTAGAAGTAGAAGTGATTTTAGACGATGGTCAGCATCGAGTTTGGCTCGTGGAAAGGTGCGAGAGGCGGTAACCGAGTATCGAGTCATCAAAAAAGTGTCAGGAGCGAGCCTTGTCGAAGCCTATCCTAAAACAGGTCGAACACATCAGATTCGCGTCCATTTTTCAGCGGTACAGCACGCCGTGGTATGCGATCCTCTTTATGCGGCAAAGCAGTCACCTTTGTTTGGATTGAAACGATTAGCACTTCATGCTCTTGAAGTGGCGTTTACCACCTTGTCAGGTGAAGATGTTGTTATCATTGCTCCATACCCCGAAGATATGCGGACTGCGGTAGAGGTGATACTAGGGTAGTGTTGCGTGCTTTTCAAACATATGATACATTGTTCACCACTATGGTAACAGCTCTAAACGTCGTTTCGCCTGTAGATATAGAGGCACGAAAGAATCTTGATATTCGATCAGGAGACACGGTGCGTGTATCTCAAAGAATTCAGGAAAAAGGAAAAACTCGACTTCAGATGTTTGAGGGAATTGTGTTGGCAGTAAAGCACGGAAAAGAGGCTGGGGGTACATTTACTGTTCGACGTGTTGCGAGTGGTGTTGGGGTTGAAAAGATTTTCCCAATCTACTCTCCAGTGATTGAGAAAATAGAGCTGGTTCGACGATCTAAAGTTCGACAATCAAAGCTCTATCACATTCGAGATAAGGCAACGAAGGAGATTAAGCGACAGATGCGAAATATTCAAAATCTTCCAGATATTGTTGAGGCGGGTCCTGTTGTTGCGAAGGAAGTTACACCAGAACCAGTGACAGAGGAGGCGCCGGTTGTCGCAGAGTCAAAAGAGTAAAAAAACAGCCCACAGGCTGTTTTTGTTTTACTTGAAAAAGGAAGTTATGTCGGGCATACTAGTGAATGATTGCGCGGGTGGTGGAACTGGTAGACACGCAGGCTTGAGGGGCTTGTGGACGTTAGTCCGTGGAGGTTCAAGTCCTCTCTCGCGCACATAAAATGAAAAACATCAGTCTACTATAAGCTGATGTTTTTCATTTTGAAATTGACTTCGCATTTAAACGTAGTAGTGTTTACATCGTATGACATTTTTTACCAGAAAAGGGGATAAAGGAAAGACAGGGCTTTTTGGCTGTGATCAACGTATTTCAAAATCTTCTGCAGTTGCAGAGGCTTTAGGATCTCTTGATGAGGTAAACTCATTTTTAGGGCTGTGTAAAATACAATCAAAAGCTTCTAATTTCTACATAAATACAGAACATCCTTCTTTTGAGTATGTTGTACACGAGCTACAAGAAATGCTGTTTATCGTCCAGGCAGAACTTGCGGGGGCTGATAAAAAAGTGAGTGCTGAAAAAGTGGCCTGGGTTGAAGAAATAGTTCGAGCGATTGAAGAAGAGTTGCCACCAATCACCACGTTCTTTATCTCCGGCGGAGCAGAGCTTGCTGCGACATTTGATGTTGCACGAACAATCGCTCGACGTGCAGAGCGTAGGGTTGTGGAGGTGGATGAGGAAGGTGAGAAGAGGTTGGGTGAACATACGCTGGCATTTATGAATAGACTATCAAGTATTTTATACGCACTTGCTAGACTAAGTAACCATAAATCTGGTATAAAAGAAGACGCACCTGACTATCAGTAGGAAAGGTTGCAATATGGTGGCTATGGTATAACGGTTATTACGGAGGTTTGTGGAACCTCAAATCCGGGTTCGATTCCCGGTAGCCACCCCTTACTTTTAGAGTAGAATTAAAGCGGTATAGTTGACATATATATACTATGTGTTATACTAAGAAAAGAACTTTCACAAAGCCTACATAGGAGACATCTGTGTCTGATCCCTTACTCTCTTTAGTGCACCCTCCGGTAACAACATTTCAAGACCAGCTTAAGTTTGAGAGGCGCTGGTATAGGCACTTTCGTAAACTTGAAGGGGAAAGAGCCTTCAGTAGTCCTAATTTACGGACATGGCTCTATGCCTGTGTGTATCGCGACAACATTGGCTATGAAGGGGAGGGACAGATTCGCCCTGGTGATCTGGGAAAGTGGGACTTGTTTTATCCGCTCTTGCAGGAGTGGCGAGTTGACAAGGCTCTGGCGGCAAAAATTTCTCAACTGAACTTGGAGCGAGTCGAAAGACAGTTGGAGGATGATCGTCGCCTCTGATTTTGAGCCCTCACTGTTTTGTCTCACACAGACCTCTATCGAGCCCTTGCTTTATTGCGAGGGCTCTTTTTTATATAAGTAAACAAATAAATAAAATAAAAAAAGAGCGAGTTCCTGTGAGAACTCGCTCGTTTGTTTTTGAGACCATAACACCTTTCCTTTTTTAGGTGATGATCCACACTTCTTCAAGTAATTGTACTAGAGGTAGAGGGACGGTCCTATTCCTTATACAGAAGCGGCATCCGTTATTGAAAACCAATTTTACTCCCTCGGCGCGCTTACTGGTAAAAGCTCTTTCGATACCTTTTTGTTGTTTTGGAGGGAGGTCCGAAAGTAATTTTCGATTAGAGACAATTCCAGATGCGCCGCAATTGAAACAACTCAGCACCACAACGATACTCTTTTCGCAGCGTAGGCGCTTACGTTGCATAGGTCACCTCCTTTCTGGAAAATTTATACCATATGCTTTAAAAAAAAGCAAGATATATTTTTTCTTCAGGCGAGCATCTGACAAATGACCTCTATTAGAGTGGCGTAGTTATCTTTTTGGAGAGGCAATTTTTTATCGATTTCTTGAGGAGTGATAAAAATTTCAGCTTTTCCTATTCTGACTAATCCCAATTTTCCAGTGTCTCCTTCTTGGTTAGCTCCATAGCCACCTCCAATATTTTTTGTAACATCAATACGAGCTTTTGAGGTGTCTAGTTCAAACACAGCGTCAGTTCCGTAGGCATCATCGATGGGGGAGTGTAGTGCTGTGTACAGGCAAAGTGTATCAACTTCTTCTTTAGGGAGCTTATGTATAGTAGAGAGTCTTTCTTTTACCGAATCAAAGACCTGTTTCATTTCTTTGTGAGTTGATGGATTCTTTGGGTTCCAGCTTTTTGGTTGGTAAAGGTGTTTAACTGCATTAAACATAAGATCAGATTTTACATCTTCAGATGTGGTGTGTGTTTTTCTGTTCACTACGTACTGGTCATTTAGCCAGGCTTTTTTAAGCATATTTTCGAGTTCTTTATCTGTTGCAGATTTTGGAACACCACGCTCACGTTTACTTGTGCGTATTCCAAATCTTTCTACTATTTGGACAAGTGTGTCGTGAGGAACTTTTCCGTTTTCCATAAAGTGAGCTATGTACCAATCAAACAAGGCTTCACTAGGAGACTGGCTGTTTTGTAGTAAACGGAGTCCTTCTTTCGAATCTATCTCTCCTTTACGCTGAGCTTCTCGTATGTTTCTTCTTTCACGTATAAGTTCTCTGAACTTATCTCCAGCCAGCCTATCTAATTGTTTCTGGTGTGGTTGTTTCTGACGTGATCGTTTGTGGTAAAAGATGAGTTTCAAATTCGTGTCCAGTCATTTTTTCGTAGTCGGGCTGTTCTTCCGATACTTCTATTTCTTGATATGCAGAATCTGTCGCGCTGGTGTCGTTAGTAGAAAGGTATGTATCTTCAAGGTGTTCCATTAGTGTAATTATAGCAAAAAATATCACTACAGGTTGCGGTGGTTTTTTGTGCTTGTTTACATTACTCTATATTTTCTAAAAAAGAGGAGTACACTAAAAGGTAGGTAGTAACTTCTTATAGTTCTTTCTTTGCGGAGGTACTTCAATGTCGTTGACTCCTGGTGAAATGAAACTTCTACATAGTAGGGATCATGTAACTCCGCTGGCGTTACAGGCAGGGATGTCTGCAGAAGTTATTGATCAGATTATGTCACCGAATCATGTCGGTAAACTTAATGAGTGGGCAAAGGAATTTAGTAGAATGGTCAAAAATAGGCGGCTTTCTAAGAGGAAGTGGTAACGAGGGCAGGAACGAGTAGTCAGGGATTTCAAAAAATGGACACTTCATAGGTGTCCATTTTCTTGCCCCTCTTTTTTCTAGTAGGGTTGTCTTTTGGAGTAAAACTCCTGCTTTCACCCCTATCTACCCAATTCCAGTAGGTGATTTGGGTAGATAGGGGTGTTTTTAGGTAAAATCCACTCAAGATTAGTAATAATAGATTTTATGGATATATCTAGCCGAAACACTGTGGTAGGCTACAAGTAGTAGATTTTTATATGAACTTTGTAGAAGAAGTAAAAAAAGAAGAAGGGGAATCACGTCCTCGTATACAAAGTGTAACGAAGTTTGTGCGGAAGTATGAACGGCATATTTCTTCAATCGCACTTCTTTTTGGTTTTGTTTTTGATAATCTCACTTTACAGAGGATTGATTTGTTGTATGAGAATGTCGTTCTTTTTCTGTATCTATTTGTGGCTGGTTTTGGTATTTTTCTTATCAATTTTTTTGATCGAGTGCCACCAGAGAAAGTGTGGCTGTATCGTGTTCGTTCGTGGCTACCGATACTTGTACAGTTTGCTTTTGGAGGGTTGTTTAGTGGTTTTTTAGTTTTCTATTCTCGAAGTGCGACACTTACTACGAGCTGGCCATTTATGCTTATCCTGGTCGCTATATTGGTTGGTAATGAGGTGTTGAAGAAGTATTATCTGCGACTAACTTTTCAGGTAAGTATCTTTTTTACGGCACTATTTTCATTTTCTATTTTTTACGTTCCGATTGTTGTCGGCTCTATTGGAGCAGGAGTGTTTGTATTAAGCGGGGTTGTGAGCTTGGTTGCTATTGCTGGATTTGTATATCTGCTGTATTTAATTATCCCGCAGCGAATTAAGGCTGGATTGCGTTTGGTGTCGACGGCGGTGATTGCTATTTTTACTCTCATTACTTCGTTTTATTTTTTAAATATCTTGCCACCGATTCCACTTTCATTAAAAGATGTTGTTGTGGCACATCGGGTTGAGAGGGTGGCCGATGAGTACAGGATCATTGCAGAGGAGCGTCCGTGGTATGGCTTCGTTCTTCCAAGTACGACGATCCATATTGCTCAGGAAGATCCTGTGTATGTGTACGGTTCCATATTTGCGCCGACAGATTTGAAAACAACAATTGCTCACCAGTGGCAGTATTTTGATGACTCTCTTGATATGTGGGTTGATTCAACCAAAGTTTCATTTCCTATAAATGGTGGACGAGGGGAGGGCTATCGTGGGTACAGTTTCAAGCAAAATGTGTTTCCTGGTAAGTGGCGAGTAAACATAGAGACTATTAGAGGACAAGTCATTGGTCGAGTAGTTTTTTGGGTTGAATACGTCACTTTCGATGTGGAGACGGAAACATTCTCTCGGTAGTTATAAAAGTATGTTAAAAAACACTGGACACTACATATGGACAAGTCACGTACAAAGCAAGATGCAATTTTATCGTTTGAGTGAGTCAAAGGTAAAGCAGATTATCCGACACCCTGAGAGGATAGAAGAGGGTATTGTGCCTGATACTGTGGCGGTAATGAAGGCGGCTGGGACAGCAAAATATTCTGAGATATGGGTGATGTATCAAGTGTTGAGTAACGATGGCGGCAAGATAAAAGTGATTACCGCGTGGCGTTATCCAGCCAAGTCACAAAAACGTGACCCTATTCCAGAAGATGTGATTAGAGAGGTTCGGTCGATTGTCGGTGTGTAATATTTTTTTGATATACTAATACACAAGTATGAAAGATTTGGTTAAGGACATTACGTTCAGTGAGTACGTGCTCATTTTTTCAGGAATCTTTATCCTGTGTAGTGTGGGTATTGTGTACTCAACTGCAAATTTTGAGTTGTGGGTTGTGGCAAAGGCGCTGTATGTTGCCGGTGTACTTTTCTTACTATTTGAAGTGTAGGTATGAATATAGAAATTATCGAAGTATTTTCTTTTTTACGACAGCTTGGATTTGCTGTTGCCGGTGCAGCTGCCTTGTGGGGTTTTGTGTTTCTGTTTTTTGCACGACATAAAGAGGGTCTGCGATGCAATGTTTTTACTTGGATAGGAAGGCGGCTATCTTTTTTATTTTTTGGAGGGTCATTTATTGCTGCTGTTGCGCTGGTGGGGCTGTATTTTTTTACACCGGTTTTTGCACACGAGGGGATTGTTATTGTTGCAGAGCACGATGATATTCAAGCAGCACTTGCTGCGCTTAAGCCGTGGTATGGCCTGTGGGCACTTATCACATTGTTTGGATTGGGTGCGTGGATGTTTGCTAGGGAGTTTTTTAATACAACACTTCACTGGTTTTACCTATTACAATTTGTTGCAACATTTCTCCTTATTAGTTTTCCGGCATGGACAGGTGAATTTAATAGTATCCAAGCGTTTTTTGCTGGACATAGTTTCCACTCTATCTTTACCTTTGGGACGGTGATTGTCTTAGATTTTTTATTTATTAGTTCACTTGGCTCAAATGTATTAAAGCAACATATTTATCCGTATTTTCCAACAATCAGTAAAGTTATTTGGGTGGGGCTTGGTTTTGATTTCCTAAGCGTTGCATTAGTGTTTGATGAGGCTATCCGACTTACGGCAAAATTTTTCTTTATGCAGACAGTGATCGGTATCTTAATTATTAACGGTACAATTTTGTCGGGCATACTTACTCGAAAGATGCTTCGATCAGTACAAGATGGTGCAGTACCGCTGACAAAACGGTGGACGACTATTGCAAATATTGCCGGGACAATTTCGGTTTCGTCGTGGTTTACGATTACTTTCCTAGATTCTTTTGAAGGGCTACTCTTTGGCTATTGGCAGTTTGTTCTTGGCTATGTTTTGCTTATTGTAACTTTGTATATAGCGCATATGGTTAGTGAATATTTTCATGTAGAGAAATTTCCAGTACTGGCCTATACCGGCGGGGAGTGTAGTTTGCATTCACCCAGACCACGGCAATGGATACAAACATTTCGTACCGTCGCTAGAGCACTCCTTAGTCGGTTAGTAAAAAAGAAATAGGCTATTTTGTGCGGGTTTTTAGGAGCGATAAAAAGATGGTTAAAAACCTGGTATAGTTAGAGGGTTACTTAATTAGATAAAATATATGAAATATTTCTGGCTTATACTTGTGGTTATTATTTTGTTTTTTATAGGGTGGTATTTATGGCCAAGCTCGGAGGACTCAGTAGTCGTGCCTATTGATCGAAGTGGTTCAGAACAGATTGTTATAGAAGATGAGGAGTTGGCACGTGAGGCAGCAATTAGTCGATCTATTGTTCGGTTTACGGCGGACTCTTCAATAGCCGCAGAAGAGATTGGTAGTGTTGATGTGGAAGCAGAAAGCTGGGCAGATGCGTGTCTAGGCCTTCCTGGAGCAGATGAAATGTGTGCGCAAGTAGTCACACCAGGACAAAAAGTAACGATTACTACACAGGCTGGGGTAAAATATGTGTATCGAACAAATGCTGACGGTACAACAATACGAAGGGAGTAAGTGTATTATTTGAGGTATGAAAAACAAAAATAAACTATATATCAGTGTCGTACTTTTCTGTGTATTGGTACTTGCTATTGCTGCAGTTGTTTTTCTGCCGTTAAAAACTGCCAGCGAAATGCCAGAGGAAGAGACTGTTCAAGATATCCAGGTTGAGTCTAGTGATACTGCAGTGGTGGTTCAGGAAAGAGAGGTGGAGACTATAGAAAAATCGATTGCATCAACGTGTGTTGTAAAAATTGAAGCTGATGCAGAAGATCGAGATCAAAAATATCAGGAAGGTACAATACTCGTTTCTTTCTCAGAAGGACTAACATACGAAGATGCAGGGAGGGTGTTGTCGATATATGATTTAAAAGTGAAGCAAGAAGAGGGGGTTGAGAGCAGTATTCCACTCGGAAACTGGGTGACGGTGATCGTGCCAAAGGGTGAGGAGTTTGAGTGGATATGTACACTGCGTGATCACAATGAGGTTCGTCACGCAGGATTAAATTTATTATTTGAATTGAGACAGTAGTATGAAAGTGATTGCAGAATTTAAGAAGTTTGCCTTGCGCGGTAATGTTGTCGATCTATCGGTCGGTATTGTTATTGGGGCAGCTTTTAACAAGATTGTTAACTCTCTGGTGTCTGATGTCGTGATGCCGCCCATTGGACTACTGCTCGGAAAAGTTGATTTTTCAAATCTGTACATCAACTTAGGGAGTGTTGAGTACGATAATTTAAACGCCGCTCAAACAGCTGGGGCACCTACCATCAACTACGGACTCTTCTTGAACGCACTTATTGGGTTTTTAGTAACGGCACTGGCAGTCTTTTTCTTAGTTAAGGTGATTAACCGCCTCAAAGACAAGGAGGAGGCTGCGCCAGAATCAACTCCTACTAAAAAACCATGCCCTTTTTGCTTCATTTCTATTCCTGTCAAAGCGACACGTTGTCCGGAGTGTACCTCTCAGTTGTAGTGGCTATAAAATGACACTCCTGTACATATAGTAAGATTTCTGCTTTTATTTCGTCTATAACCTATGGAAGTCGAAAGAGCCAAAAAAGAGTTTTTGGAGGCATATGATACCTACGCGGATGCGTTGTTTAGGCATTGTTTTTTGCGAGTGTCTGACAGGGAGCAGGCAATTGACATCACCCAGGAGACTTTTTTGAGAGTATGGCAGTATATTGAGAAGGGGAATAAAGTTGGAAATATGAGGTCTTTTTTGTATACAATTCTGAGTAATCAGATCATTGACTATTACAGAAAAAAGAAGAGTTCATCGCTTGATGCTATTCACGAAAAGGGATTTGAGATTGAGAGTGGAAGGTACGGTGCGTCTCAGATTTTTAAAGAAACAGAAACCCAACATCTCCTTTCAAAACTACACACGCTCAACGACAACTATAGAGAGATACTGATTTTACGCTATGTTGACGGACTCTCTATTTTGGAGATTTCGGAGATTCTTGGAAAGAAAGAAAATTCGGTATCAGTTCAGATAAATCGAGCGACTGAGCAGCTCAAAAAAAAGTTACGATTATGAAAGAACGAGACATAAAAAATATATTTAATACAACACGTTCAATTTCTCTTAGTGAGGTAGAGAGAGCAGGGATGCGATCCTTGCTTGAGCGAAAAATTGAAGCACCGAAAAAAGTTTCGGTCACTGGTTTTATTGTGTCTATAAAAGAGCGATATATGCAGATGCGATGGGCCTACGTGTACACACCTATTTTTGCGACATTGGTATTGTTTATCGGAGGAGGGTTTTCACTGGCGGCACAAGATGCGTTGCCGGGACAATTTTTATACAGCATCAAAACAAATTTTAATGAAGAGGTGGCTGGTTTGTTTTCATCAAATCCTAAAGCAAAAGCTGAACTGCAATCTCGTCTTGCTGAGCGGCGCTTATTAGAAGCACAACGTCTTGCGGTAACAGGGAAACTTACGCCAGAATCATCACGAATTTTAGAAGAAAAACTTGCCGTACACGTAAGTAGCGTAAATGAGCAGGTAGAGTCACTAAAATCAACAAATGAAGTGCGGGAAGCGGTAGAGGCTGGCTCACGACTTGAGAAGACACTTCGCAGTCAGGAGAAGATACTCACTGTGCTGAATGAAGGAGATGATGTTCAAAATATGGTGTCGGTCGTTCGAGCGGCGCTGGTTGTAGTCTCCGAAGAAAATGAAGAGCTGGCGACTGATGTGGCCAATGATGAGGGCGTAAGTGAGGACTTGGCTTTGAGTGTTGATAATAAAAAGACGCAGGCTCAAAATGAGTATCGTCGAGTTCAAGATCTTTTAATAAACGCTCGTGAGACTAACGCAACTTCAACTGTTGAAATATTACAGGAAAAGAGTGTGGCGATTGATTCGCTGATTAAGGAAGGTGATGCACATATTACTGCAGGATCGTTCAACAAGGCACTTCTACAATTCCAAAAAGCACTCCGTCTTTCAGGTGAAATTACTCTAGAAGCAAAAAAAGAAAAAGAAACTATTAAAGAGGAGCCTGTAGTAGATCCCGCTCAGACTGATACTGAATCAGCAACTTCAACCCCCGAGGTAGTGCTCAATGAAGATACTTCAGTAGTAGCTACAACAACAGGAACAATTCTCTAATTTCTAATAATTATACTAGATGCGGTACAATATTATGGTGTCGCATTTTTTTATGAAAAATAAAGTGGTTAATTTCGGAGCTCTGCTTTCTCTTGCAGGGCTGTTTGTTATGGTGAGTACTCTGCAGTCTCCTGTGAGAGTTTCGGTCGACGGAGCTATTATGAGGTATGTCGAGTCTATTCAGACACAGGGTGGTTTGATTGTGATGAAGGTACTTACGGACATGTTTAGTCCAGAAATTATCGTAGCTCTTACTGCGGTACTTGTGTGCCTGTGTCTATATAAAAAATATTACTACAAAGCTGTATTGTTCACGTTAGTAACTGCCGCTGGTGGACTCTCTCTGTGGTGGTTGAAAAGTACGCTGCAAGATGCTCGTCCCGAGACATTTTTTATCGAAGAGTCTTTCAGCTTCCCGAGCGGGCATTCGGCGATGGTTGTAATATTTTTCCTACTCGTAGGATACTTTTTTGTTGTTCCTATACAATCATCAGTAATTAGGCGGAGTATTGTGATTGCTTGCGGACTCGTGGTGCTTGCAGTAGGGTTAAGCAGAGTATATCTTGAGATGCACTGGTTATCTGATGTGGTGGGCGGGTATTTACTTGGAATATTTTGGGTATCGACGGGACTGGTGGTTGTAAAAAATAATTTTATATTTATTAAAAAATGAAACTCCTTGAAGGAAAACCAATTCGTGATAAACGACGCCAGGAACTAGCTGATGTTGTTAAGCAGATGCCAGTTACACCAAAATTGGCAATTATACAGGTTGGATCGAGGGAAGATTCAAATGCCTATATTAAGCAGAAGCAAATTTTTGGCGAAAGTATTGGCTGTGTGGTCGAGCTTTTTTCATTTCCGGATACTGTGGAGGTAGAGGTGGTTGTTGAGATGGTTAAAAAACTTAATAGTGATGTGAGTGTGCATGGAATTATCCTTCAGCTTCCATTGCCACCACAGATTGATGCTCAGAAAATTATTGCGACGATCGATCCACTCAAGGATGTTGATGGCTTAACTTCAGTTAGTACAAAATATTTATGGGAGAATAAGCCGTGGCATCGACCAGCAACTGCACGAGGTGTGTCGACACTCCTTCGCGAGTCTGGGATTTCAGTTTCTGGAAAAAAGGTTGTAGTGGTGGGGAGGTCGAGCTTGGTTGGAAAGCCTGTGGCATTACTTCTACTTCATCAAGATGCAACGGTGACTATTGCACACAGCAAAACACCTGATTTGGCCTCTGTTACAAGAGGTGCAGATATTTTGATTGTTGCTACTGGCGTTCCTGGGCTCATTACACAGGGGTATGTACACCAGGATCAGGTGGTGATTGATGTCGGTATTAACCTCGTGACAGGTCAAAAATATGAAGAGGAAGTGCCGGGCAGGTTGTTTACTGGTGATGTCTTATTTAACGAAGTTAAGGATAAAGTATTGGCGATTACACCGGTTCCGGGTGGAGTTGGTCCTCTGACAGTACTTTCTCTATTTGAAAACCTCATTGATGCTGTAAAACTGCTATCTACAGAGGCAGGAAAGAATGGTGTATAATGGGTATATAAGCTAATTATTAAAAACATGAATGAATTTCTATTAAACAACCAACAATACCTTCGGAGACTGTGGAAACTCGCTGCGGTACTTCTCGGAGTATTAATCATTTTCTTTATCGTCCTGTCGCTTAGTGCCCTCAAGGGGTATTCGTATATTGGAATGGACGAACGACGTGATAATACGCTCGTAGTTAATGGTAGTGCAGAAGTATTTGCTGTTCCAGATATTGCAGAATTTAACTTTACTCTTTTTCAAGAAGCGCTAACTGTAAATGAGGCCCGGGATGCGGTTACCGCTAAAGAAGCCGAAGTTCTTAGAGAGCTTGAAGCTCTAGGAATTGAAGAGCGTGACATTAGGACACAGAGTTACAACATCTATCCTCGATACGAATATCGAAACATAACAGCAGGCGTTATCCGGTATCCAGAAGGAGAGCGGGTGTTGGTGGGCTATGAAGTTCGACAGACTCTTTCTGTAAAGGTTCGCGAGACTGCTCGTGTGGGTGATGTTGTTGGGGCGGTAAGTGAATTTGTTTCAGAAGTGTATGGCCCAGTACTTACTATCGATGACGAAGATGATTTGCGACGAGAGGCTCGACAGAAAGCAATTCAAGAAGCACGCAAAAATGCTCGTGAGCTCGCTCGAGATTTGGGAGTAAATCTTGGTAAGGTGGTTTCGTTTAACGAAGGAGGAAATGGATCGTACCCAGCGCCAATGATGGCGAAGTATGATATGGCAGTTGCTGAGGTTGGGGCCGATTCTGCGGCCCTGCCGGTAGGGGAGAATAAGATTAGTTCTCAGGTGACAATCGTCTATCAAATTAAGTAAATTAGAAAAAACAAACAAAGCCCCGGTTGCATTCGCAAATCGGGGTTTTTATATAAAAACTCCGCTCTTTTTCAGTTGACATTATTCCATAAGGAGAGTAATATATATCTCATATTACGCCGAGGGGCGTTTTTTAATACCAAAAAATTATGCCAAATCCTATCCAATACATAAAAGAAACAAAGCAGGAGTTAAAGCATGTTTCGTGGCCATCACGACGACAAGCTGTCGGGTACACTATTATTGTCGTTATTTTGTCATTTGTCACTGCATTTTATCTAGGTTTTTTTGATTACGTACTTACTACAGCATTAGGTAAATTTGTCGTATAACATCTATGTCTAAACAAAAAATACAAGAAGGTAGAAATTGGTACGCTATTCACACATATGCCGGATATGAGGAGGCGGTGCGAAGAAACTTGAAGCAGAGAATCGAATCACTGGGAATGGGTGATAAGATTTTTGATATTGTCATTCCTACAGAAAAGAAGATTAAGATTAAAGGAGGTAAACGAGTAGAAGAGGAGGAGAAAATCTATCCGGGGTATATTCTTGTTGATATGACCGTGACAGATGATTCTTGGTATGTTGTTCGAAATACACCAAGAGTAACGGGGTTTGTTGGATCTGGTGTATACCCTGTTCCGATAAACAAGAAGGAAGTTGAGGTTCTGTTTTCTCGGATGAATAAAGATACTGCGACGCATAAGATTGAGCTTTCAATTGATGAGCCGATTATGATTATCGATGGTCCGTTTAAGGATCTTGAAGGGAAGGTTCAGGAGGTGGATGAGCAGCGGGGTAAGGTAAAAGTGCTTGTGTCTATGTTTGGTCGTGAGACTCCAGTAGAGCTTGATTTTTTGCAGATAAAGAAAATATAGGGTTTGCGTTTAGTGGTTAAATAAGGTAATCTAGCGACACATATATGGCAAAGAAAGTACAGAAAAAACTAAAACTTCAAATTATGGGTGGCGCAGCTAACCCTGCTCCTCCAGTTGGTCCTGCGCTTGGACAGGCAGGTATTAACATTGGTGAGTTTGTTAAGCAATTTAACGATGCTACGCAGGATCGAAAAGGTCAGGTTGTTCCGGTAGAAATTACGGTATTTGACGATCGAAGCTTTGCTTTTGTTCTCAAGACTTCTCCAGCATCTGCACTTATTTTGAAAGCGCTCGGTATTAAGAGTGGTTCAGGAAAGAATGCGGTGAGTAAGGTGGGGACAATTACAAAAGCTCAAGTAAAGGCAATTGCTGAGGAGAAAATGCCTGATTTAAATGCAAAAGATGTTGAAGGAGCAATGAGGATTATTGAAGGAAGCGCTCGTTCAATGGGGGTTGATGTAAAGTAAATTAAATATATATTTAGGTAATCAAAGAGCCACCTTTTGGTGGTTTTTGATTTTTATGCCTAAGTCGTCTATCATTACGACAATGTCACAGAATCACAAGGGTGCTATTCCAGCTCAAAAAATACTAGAACTCATTGAAGCAGGTTTTATACAAAATGCAGATGTAAAAAATGTGCGTCCCGCTTCACTCGATCTTTCACTGTCAGACGAAGTGTACAAAGTAGAAGGAGTATTTCAGCCTATGCCGGGAGAGTCTGTCCGAGAAGTATTGAAGTGCATTAAAAAAACAAAGCACTCAATAAACAAACCGCTTTCCACAAATCAGATGTATATTGCCCGTCTTAACGAGGTAATGACACTACCGGAAAATGTGTATGGATACTGTAATCCAAAATCAACAAGTGGCCGAACAGATATGCACGTTCGGCTCATTGCAGACGGGGTGGCACGATACGACACCATTGCTCCAGCAGGGTGGCAGGGAGAGCTTTGGATTTCTATTGTTCCTAAAACATTCCCGATTCAGCTATACAAAGGAGTTTCGTTGAATCAGATACGGTTGTTTACTGCTGATACCAGGCTTGATGATTTTGATTTGGAGATTGAATTCAAAAAAAGCAAATTATTGTGGAGTCAGTATAAAAAAACGCCGCACTCGTTTAAAGACACACATATTCGAGACAATGATGGGTCAGTAATTCTTACACTAGATCTTTCAAATGATATTCTTGGGTATGTAGGAAAAAAAACAGATGAGGTGGTTGAGCTTTCAAAAGTAAATCACTATAACTGGAAAAAGTTTTTTAAGCCGGTAAAGAAGAAGGGGGACTACGTATATCTAAAGCAGGACGAGTTTTATATTCTATCGACTTTTGAATCAGTACGAGTACCGCCGTACTTAGCGTGTGAAATGGTGCCTGTCGATGAGCGTAGCGGTGAGTTTCGAAGTCACTATGCAGGGTTTATTGACCCAGGGTGGGGATGGGGAACTAATGGTGGAGGTAAGGGCCGGCCTCTCACTCTTGAGGTTCGTCCTTTTGAAGATATTATTGTTAGACAAGGGCAGCCTATTGGTAAGATAAAATTTGAGCGAATGATGGAGGTTCCAGATGTCCACTATGATCACCTTGATTCTAACTACATTGTGCAATCAGGGCCCCGATTGGCAAAACATTTTAAGGATACTAAGTAGTTACTTTTCTGTAATATCGTGCTCACCACGCTTAACATCAAAGCGGTCAGGGTCTTTATCAAGGTGAATCACGAGACCTTCGTTTTTAAATTCGTCCGAGAGTACTTTAGCCATTTGAATAGCCTTTTTTCTGAGAGTGGGGTGTACGAAGCGTGTCGCTCGAAGCTCTGCAAGATATACAAGTGCTGGTAGAGCACCAGTGACCTGGTTTGGTAGTTGGTAGCCCATAGCGAGGTAGTATTGAGCAATTTCGGGGCTTGTTGAGAGTTTTTTAATACGCTCCTCTTGTTTTGCAATGAGCTCTTTCGCTTCGTCTTGAATTTCTGTTGGGAGTTCAGAAAGGTACCATTCACTAAAGCCGTGAGTGGTAGTGACTAGGGGCATTCGTTGATGAACAGCTCGGTGTCGTTGAATATCTCGGAACGATCCAAAATCAAGTAGGAATTTAAATTGTACATTTCCGCACTCTACCAATTCTCTCGGAACTTCTGTTTTAGGTGGGCGTGCTTGTAGGGTAGTGCTATATCTTTTAAGAATATCTTTTTGTACCAAGTTTTGAGATAGTTCAAAATCTACTTGCTCCGGAGTTGTGTAATAGTAGCTGTTTTCCATCCACTCTTTATTAAAGTTCTCAGTAGCCTCGTATCGCTTATGTCCAAATGAGCTTGGGAATGCTTCTTGTAAAACACCTTCGGTAACTTCAGCAACATTCCGAACCTCTTCTAGCGGATGGTGTCGAAGGCGCATAATGTGGTCAGCTGCTTGTCTGAAGTTTGTATGCCACGCAAGGTTGGTAGTTGCGCCAGAAGGTAAAAATCCTCGCATAATATCGAAGGCGCGCGCCTTGATTGCTTTTTCCCACGTAACCTGCTTCTCGTCTTCATTTTTTGGAAATTGTTTAGATAGGTTTTGTATTGAAGCTGCTAGTCCTTTGAGGTAAAAGGAACGCCAGTTTTCTAGAATGTCATTTGATTCTTTACTTCCTGTTGGGTCAACAAAAGGTTGTTTTGCAAAATCGATATAGCGAGTGGAGGCTTCTTGTCCTGAGTAGAGAGACCAGTCTTGTATTGCTTTTGCTGCCAACATAGAAACTCCTTCAATGAAGATTGTGCAGGTGCCACAGTCACCGATTGACTTGTGTCCGTAGCCAACATAAAACGTCTCCATAAATTTATCAGCCCCCTTCTTTCTTAGGATTTCTAGGTGAGCTTTAATACCACCAATAGAGCGAGAGTGGAGGGCTTGAAGCATGGCTTCTGCTTCCTGTGAAATTACAGGACCTGTGTTTAAAACAAGAACTTTTCCTCCACCAGGGAGTTCTTTTTCTGCGTGCCGTAGTGATTCTATGTCTTTCGCCATGAGTATTATTTGTACTTAGATGAATTATAACATACTATATTTAGGACATCGTTAACCATATTTTATATGAAGAAAGGTAAACTTATAGTAATAGACGGTATTGATGGATCAGGAAAAGCTACTCAAGTAGCGCTCCTTGAGAAGGCGTTAAAAAAAGATAAAGTGAAGGTAAAAACGATTGACTTTCCTCGATACTACGATAACTTTTTCGGAGGATTGATTGGGGAGTATTTGTCGGGAAAGTATGGTGATTTTATTCAAACAGATCCCCGAGTTGCTTCTGTACTGTATGCGGCTGATCGGTTTGAGTCGAGTAAAAAAATACAAAAGTGGATTGATGACGGGTTTGTTGTGCTGGCAGATAGATATGTGAGTGCCAATCAAATTCATCAAGGTGGAAAGATTGAAAAAACAAGTGAACGAAAAAAGTTTCTTGAATGGTTAGATAAAATGGAGTATGAGGTTTTTGGAATTCCGCGGCCAGATCTTGTTATTTATTTGGATGTTCCATTTGAAGTAAGTAAGGAATGGTTAAAGAAAAAAGTAACTCAACGAAGTAAGAAGTATCTCAAGGGCAAGAAGGATGTTGCGGAAGATAACCTGCTTCATCTTCAGGCTTCAAGAAATAGTGCATTGTACCTTGAGAAGAATAATAAGAATTGGGAGAAGGTCACGTGTTGTAAAGGGATGGTCTGTATGTTACCTGAAGAAGTTCATAAGCAGGTACTAGATCTTGTGAAGAATAAAATCAAATGAAAGATAAGGAAATCGAAAAGTTAATACAGGCAGAAGGAAAGAGGCAAAAGAAAGTCATAAACTTAATTGCTTCTGAGAACTATGTGTCAGCTGACGTATTGAAGGCGCTTGGTTCTGAGTTTACTAATAAATATGCTGAAGGGTATCCTGGCCGACGATACTATGGAGGGCAGATGTATACTGACGAACTTGAACTTCTTACTCAAAAGAGAGCGTTGCAACTCTTTGGACTTTCATCAACAAAGTGGCAAGTGAATGTTCAGCCATTGTCAGGGTCACCGGCGAACCTGGCTGTCTATACGGCACTTGTGCCAAAAGGGAGGAAGATTATGGGGATGAGTTTGGATCACGGGGGGCACTTAACTCATGGACACAAAGTATCAGTAACGGGAATGTTTTGGACACAGGTTGCTTATGGTGTTGATGCAAAGACAGAAGTCCTCGATTATGATGCTGTGATGAAACTGGCAGTCAGTGAGAAGCCGACTATTATCGTTGCAGGTTTTACTGCCTACCCACGAAAAGTTAATTGGAAAAAGTTTAGAGAAATTGCAGATGCCTGCGGAGCACTTCTGTTGGTAGATATCTCACATCTCGGAGGGCTTGTTGCTGGTAAAGCATATCCATCTCCATTTTCGTATGCTGATGTGGTGACAACCACTGTACACAAAACCCTACGAGGGCCTCGATCAGCGATAATTTTTTCAAAGGTGGACGATCGAGACTTGGGGAAAAAAATTGATAAGGCTGTTTTCCCGGGACTGCAAGGAGGCCCTCATATGAATCAGATTGCTGCGGTAGCAGTCGCCTTGGAAGAGGCCCGTCAGCCTGCATTTAAAGAATATGCCATGCAGGTAATTAAAAATGCAAAGGTGTTGGCACAAGAGTTGAAGCGGTTGGGATGGAGAGTGGTCTCAGGCGGTACGGATAGCCATCTCGTTCTTGTTGATACGTGGATGGATGGACGAGGAGTGTCTGGCTCGGAAGCGAGTCAAAAACTTGAAGATGCAGGAATTATTGTAAATAAAAATACGATTCCTAATGAAAAACGAAGTCCATTTGATCCATCAGGAATTCGTTTGGGTACGGCAGCAGAAACAACTCGAGCTGCAACAGAAGAGGATATGAAAAAAATAGCTGAGAAGATTGATGTCGTGTTAAGAGCCTAAAATGCCAATCATAATTAAAGTTAAAAAAATACATCCGGAAGCAAAGCTTCCATCTTTTGCGCACCTTGGTGATGTTGGTATGGATGTGTATTCACTTGAGAGGGTAGTGGTAAATCCAGGAGAACATATTTTTATTTGGAATGGGTTTGCACTTGAATTTCCAGAAGGGTACGCTGCGATCGTGAAAGACAAAGGTAGTATTTCAAAAGCTGGACTTCATACAATGGGCGGAGTGTTTGACGCTGGGTATCGAGGTGAGTACAATGTGCATCTGGTAAATCTAAGTAAGGACCCCTATACTTTTGAAAAAGGTGACAAAGTTGCTCAAATAGTTATTTTGCCGGTAGAGATTGCGACACTCGAAGAAGTAAGTGAGCTTTCGGATTCGGCTCGGGGCGATGGGAGGTTTGGGAGTACTGGGAAGTAATAAGTCTATCATTGTGGTGCGTGGTTTTCTGTTTTCTGTTAGGCTAGTACCATGAACAGTAAGGATGTATTAAAAGAGAGTATTTCTACTATACTACGAGATGTTGGTATTGATGATGCCGTTGCGTTTACTGTTGAACGACCAGTTGAGTTTTCTCACGGTGATTATTCGACAAATGTAGCACTTATTACTGCTAAAGTTGTTGCGCGTGCACCATATGAATTTGCTGAAGAGCTTGTAGAGAAAATTAAAAAAAACCTACCAACAGAAGTAGAGAGAGTAGAGGTGGCTGGACCTGGATTTATTAATTTTTTTCTTACACCAGAGCACTATCACAAGAGTGTTGACTATATTCGTAGTCAGAAAGATACGTTTGGCAAAAGTGGGGTACTTGCAGGAAAAAAGATTCTGATTGAGCATACGAGTCCAAATGCATTCAAGCTTTTGCATATCGGTCACTTTATGGCTAATACTATTGGTGAGGCTATTTCAAGGCTCACTGAGTGGGGTGGTGCTGAGGTGAAGCGGGCAACCTATGCAAGTGATATTGGGTTACCTGTTGCCAAAGCTATTTGGGGAATGATTCAGTTGAATGAAGAAATGCCCACGGAGGCAGGTGCGTTAGATAGAAAGGTAGAATTTTTGGGTAATGCGTATGTGCACGGCGCTACTTCATTTGAAGAGAATGAATCTATTCAAACAGAGATAAAACAAATAAACGCTTCTATCTACAAGAAGAGTAATGAGGAGATAAATAATTTGTATGCGATGGGACGACGTTGGTCGCTTGAGTATCTTGAGTATATGTATCACAAGTTAGGAACGTCGTTTGATTTCTATTTTTTTGAAAGTGAGGTTTTTGAAGAGGGGGTACGACTGGTCAGGGAACATCAAGCGAAAGTGTTTAGAGAGAGTGAGGGAGCAGTTGTATTTAAAGGAGAGGATTTTGGGTTGCATACACGTGTTTTTATCACCTCAGCAGGTCATCCAACATACGAAACAAAAGAGCTTGGGCTCCATAAAGCTAAGAGTGAGTTGTATCCCTTTGACCGATCTATTGTAGTAACCGGAGGTGAGCAACAAGGGGTGATGCAAGTTGGACTAAAAGCGTTTGAACAAATTGATGCAAGTTCGGCTCAAAAGACAGTTAGTATTACTCACGGGCTAATGCTTGGCGGTAATGGTAAAAAAATGTCTTCACGAAAAGGAGAAACATCTTCTGCAGAAGGACTTATCACTATCGTAGCTGATGCCGTTAAGGAAAAGATGAAAGGTAGAGATATTCCAGAAGAGATGAAGGGTGGTGTTGCGGAGAGTGTTGCTATTGGAGCACTGAAGTATCAGATATTAAAACAGTCACCAGAAAAGAATGTTATTTTTGACATAGAGAAGGCGCTTTCATTTGAGGGTGACTCCGGTCCATATTTACAGTATGCAGTTGTACGAGCTGGTTCTGTGCTGGAAAAGGCAAAAAGAGAAGGTGTTGTTGCAAATACCGATAAAAAGCCAGTGGAAGTTGGTGAGGTTGAAAAATTATTGGAGCGTTTCCCTGATGTGCTTGAGCGAGCAACAAATGAGTATGCGCCACAGTATGTGACAACGTACTTAACTGCAGTGGCCAGTGCTTTCAATGCTTTTTATGCACAACAAAAGATTGTAGATTCAGGTGATGTCTTTTCTCCATATAACGTCGCATTGACCGAAGCGGTAAAAATAGTGCTACTGAATGGTCTTGAGGTGTTGGGAATCCTTGTCCCTGAAAAGATGTAGGCAGCATCAACTGCTATCGTGTCTTTTACCTTCACCCCATAAAATGCTATATTTTTAGCTATGTCTAAGGAAATTGAAAAGAACCAAACGAAAGGAGCTGCTCTGCCAGATAAATCAGAGGTGGCAAAAAAAGAGGAGTCAATCTTGAAGTTTTGGGACGAAAAAGATATTTTCAAAAAAACGCTCGACAAGCCGTCACCAAACGGTAATTTTGTGTTCTATGACGGTCCGCCATTTGCTACAGGGTTGCCACACTATGGTCACGTGTTGTCAGGAACTATTAAAGACGTTGTTCCACGATACCAAACGATGAAGGGTAAGTTCGTTCGTAGACGATGGGGGTGGGATAGTCACGGGTTGCCAGTAGAGAATTTAATTCAGAAAGAGTTAAACGTACAAACAAAAGAAGATATTGAAAATATAGGTGTTGACGTATTCAATCAAGCGGCACGAGATAGTGTGCTTCGGTATTATGGTGAGTGGAAGAGAATTATTCCTCGAACTGGACGCTTTGTTGATATGGAAAATTTCTATATGACGATGAGCTGCGGATATACCGAATCCGTATGGTGGTCGTTTAAAAACTTGTGGGATAAGAATCTTGCATATGAGGGGTTTAAGTCAATGCATATTTCGCCACTTCTTGAGACGCCACTTTCGAATTTCGAAGTAAATCTTGATTACCGAGATATTACTGACATTTCTGTGTATGTGAAATTTGCACTTACGGACACACCAGATGTATTTTTGTTGGCTTGGACAACGACACCGTGGACACTTTTTGGTAATGTCGCACTAGCTGTAGGTAAGGGGGTTGAATACGTGCAGGTTGCTGTGGAGGGAGTGCAACTTATCTTGGCAAAGAGTCGTCTGGATTCTGTATTGAAGGGTAAAGAATATGAAATCGTAAAGGAGGTGGTCGCTGAGGAGCTTGCTGGAAAATCGTATGTTCCGGTATTTGATCACTATGCAACACAAAAAGAATTAGAGCATAGAGAGAATGGATGGAAAGTGTGCTTGGCTGATTTTGTTACTACAGAAGATGGTACTGGCATCGTGCATATCGCACCAGCTTTCGGAGAAGATGATTTAGAGTTAGGAAGAGAGCAGAATCTTCCATTTGTTCAGCATGTAAGTATCGATGGATCAATTAAGGAGGAAGTATCAGAGCTTGTTGGTAAGCAGGCTAAGCCAATGGCTACAGCAGAGAAGCCAAACGCTCATCAAGAAACAGATATTGAGGTGATAAAAATGCTGGCGGCTAAAGGTGTGCTGTTTGCAAAAGAAAAAATTGTTCACTCTTATCCACATTGCTGGAGAACGGGCGCGCCTTTGTTGAATTATGCGATGAGTTCCTGGTACGTGAAGGTGTCAGATTTACGAGAGAAAATGTTGAGTGAAAATAATAGTGTTCATTGGGTACCTACTTCTGTTGGTAGGGAGCGATTTGGAAACTGGCTTGAAGGAGCAAAAGACTGGAGCGTATCGAGAAGTCGGTATTGGGGAACGACTATGCCAGTCTGGAAATCAGAAGATGGAGAAGATATTGAGGTAATTGGTTCAATTAAAGAATTAAAAGAAAAAATTAAAAGTACCAATACGTACTACGGTATTCGACATGGGGAAGCCAAGAGCAATGTTGATTTAACAGTCACTTCTGCATTGGGAGAGATAAATCCAATGACTGAAAAAGGCAAACAACAAGTTGCAGATGTGCTTTCACAGATAAAAGAAAAAAATATTGACGTGATCATAGCCTCAGATATTTACCGAACACGGCAAACAGCTGAAATTATAGCTAAAGAGCTTGGTGGTAGTCTGGACGCTATTGTGTATGATGCCAGATTGAGAGAGTTTTCGTTTGGTGAGTATGAAGGAAAAAAACTCGAAGAGTATCGCGCGTATTATAGTAGCTATCGAGAACGTTATGAAAAAAGATTGCCGAATGGTGAATCTTATACCGATGTAAAAAAGAGAGTGGGAGAGTTTATGTATGAAGTTAATTCTGCGTATAAAGGAAAAAATATTTTAATCATTTCGCATAGTACGCCATTGTGGCTAATGCATTCTGTTGCTGAAGGGGTTGATACACGAATGCAGCACGAACCGCATAAAGGTGACTACTTTATTAAAAATGCTGAGTTGATAGAAATTGATTTTGCACCACTTCCGCACACAGCTGACTATGATATAGATTTGCATCGACCGTATATAGATGAGGTGACGTGGGTGAATGAAAAAGGAAAATTGATGAAGCGAATAGCCGATGTCTTTGATACGTGGTATGACTCCGGAGCAATGCCGTTTGCAAGTGTGCATTACCCCTTTGAGGACAAAGAAGAGTTTGAAAAAAAGGGAAGTATATTATTCCCAGCAGATTTTATTGCTGAAGGAATCGATCAAACTCGAGGTTGGTTTTATACGTTGTTAGTTTTAGGAGTTGCTCATTTCAACACAACTCCTTTCAAAAACGTTGTATCAAATGGAATGATACTTGCTGAAGATGGAAAGAAGATGAGTAAGAGTTTGAAAAACTACCCAGATTTAATGGGGGTTGTTAATAAGTATGGTGCGGATTCTCTTCGCTATTACCTTATGTCATCACCTGCCGTGCGAGGTGAGGCGTTGGCTTTTTCTGAAAAAGGGGTGGATGAGATAATGAAAAAGATTGTGTTACGACTTAAGAACGTTGTCTCATTTTATAAAATGTATGGAGAGGCATCGTGTGAGGCAGGTAGAGATAGTGTGCACGTACTTGATAAGTGGATTATCGCGCGAACAGATGAGCTTATTGAGAAGGTCACTGGCGCGCTTGATGCGTATGAGCTTGACCGAGCCTGCCGACCATTTTTGGATTTTGTTGACGATCTTTCGACATGGTATATCCGACGCTCAAGAGATCGATATAAAAGTGTAGATGAAACCGATCGCCAGAATGCAATCGCAACAACTCGATTTGTACTATGTGAAGTTTCTAAAGTGCTAGCACCGTTTATGCCGTTTCTTGCAGAGGAAATATATTTGCAGACAGTGGGCGTCGAAGGAAAGGAGAGCGTACACTTGGAGGACTGGCCGAGTGGACAGGGTACTGACGTTCAGCTACTTGAAGATATGCGAAGTGCTCGCGAAACCGTGTCTCTGGCACTTGAGGCGCGTGCTAAGGCTGGTATAAAAATACGTCAGCCTCTCGGATTACTTGAAGCACCGGGTACATTTTCAGCAGAGCTTAGACAGATTATTGCTGATGAAATAAATGTTAAAGAAGTTAAAAGTGGAGATGCTCTGCGTCTCGATACAGCAATGACACCAGAGTTAGAAGAGGAAGGTGTGGTGCGAAACTTTATTCGAGCAATTCAAGATTTACGAAAAAAACGAGGACTTTCTCCGGAAGATGTAGTGACTCTTTATGTATCTACATCTAAAGAAATTCAAGATCTCATTGAGAGAAATAAAGTAATGATTAGCGCTCCTACTAATAGCAAAGATATTGTATTTAAAAATACAGAAGGTGAAGTGGTCTCGTTAGGAAATGTTGACGTTGTGTTTACCATTACTACTTAACCATACTGGTGTATGGCACATCACACGTATAAGACAGACACACTCGTACTCTCGTGTCAGCCCGTAGGCGAACGTAATATGTACTATGTACTTTTTACGAAAGATTTTGGACGCCTTTATGCCTCTGCTCAAGGTATTCGGAAGATGGAGTCAAAACTGAGGTATCACTTGCAGGATCAATCTTTCGCAACAGTTTTTTTAGTGTATGGAAAAGGCGGGTGGCGTATTACGAACGCCGAAGCCTATAACAATTTTTTTTACGACTTTAATACTTCTAAAAACAAGCAGGTACTTACGGCAAGAATTGTGTCACTGCTTCGAATGTTTTTAACTGGCGAAGAGAAAAATGAAGAACTTTTTTCGGCTGTAATAGATGGGTTGACCTTTTTGGCTACAGAGAATCTTGGTATAGACAGCGTACATTCGGTAGAGCATATTTTAGTACTTCGGATGCTACAGTTGCTGGGATATGTCGAAGATATTCCTGTTTTACAGCAATTTTTAACTAAAGAATGGAATGTAGAAATTATTGAGAGTATGAAGAGGGAGAAGGGGGTTGTTGTGCAGGCTATCAACAGGTCACTTCAAGCAAGTCATTTGTTTTAGAGATGAAATTTTAGGGGGGGTATTTGATGCTTACCTAAAGTGGCGGTCGTGGTATACTGATCGGTATATGGAAGGAGAGGATCGCAAGAAAATTGATAATCTTCAAACGGACCTATATTCTCCAGATTGGAAAGATGTTGATCCTGATGAACGGTCTGGACTGTCAGAAGAAGTGTTGCCAGATGCGGCAACGCCTTCTTCAGGGTGGGCTACTAAAAGTGAGGAAACTAAAAAAACTGCACGACGAAAAGTGTTGAATTTTTTTGATGACGATAACAATAGTCACTTTTTCAGACGTGTTGTTATTGGGTCAGTTATCTTCTTTGTTGTTGCTTTAGCGATTGCATTGGTCGTTTTTCTGGTTGGGTTAAATGGTGTTTCTTCAAAAAATGTATCTATCGAGGTGGTGACACCTGTTTCTGTTGGTAGCGGAGAAATTCCACTTACTATTACGGTTAAAAATAACAATACAAAATCACCGTTAGAAAATGCGTCACTTGTCGTGACATACCCTCCAGGAACACGGTCTATAGACAATACCACTAGTGAGCTTGGTAGACAGGTATATGATATTGGAAATGTATCGGCGGGTTCTTCAAAAGAGATACGCACATCGGTAGTTATTTTTGGTGAGCGCGGTGCTAAGAAAGATTTTCGACTGGCGGTGGAGTACACAATTCCAAATTCAAATAGTCCGTTTATTAAAGAAGATATTCATACAGTCACCCTTGACTCATCTCCAGTTTTGTTTGAGGCGGAGCATTTGGCTGATATTGTAACCAATCACGAGGCAGAGTTTAAGCTAACTGTCGCCTCTAATACTAATATGGTCTTGAGTAATGTTCTTGTTCAAGTTGAGTATCCGTTTGGTTTTGAATTTAGCTCAGGTAATCCATCTCCGGTAGCTGGAAAAAATATCTGGAAGATCAGCTCACTTAATCCGAGAGAAGAAAAAGTTATTACCTTTAAGGGGATAGTTACTGGACTTCAAAACGACGAGAGGGTATTTGATATTGTTGTCGGTGTTGCTGATGGATCAGATTCTAATGTTGTTGCTTCAGACCTTGTCCGTTCACAGCGTATTATTCGGGTTGCTGAGCCACCAATCGCAACCGCTATTAGAGTAAATGGTTCTAATACTGTAACCCCGTCTGTTTTCATTGGAAATAGAATAGATGTTGAAATTCCGTGGAAGAATAATACGCGCGAACAGATGGAGAATATCGAGATAAAGGTAGCACTAACTAGAGATATTATTAACCCCGCATCATTCAGTGTTTCAAATGGCGGGTATTATCGATCGTCTGATTCTACAATTGTCTGGGATAGAAATACAACATCGTCACTACGTTCAGCTGCTCCTGGAGATGATGGTAGTGTGAGTTTCAGTTTTGAAACGATAAAAGAGAGTTCTCAGTTGTATTTTGTGGCACGCAATCCACAGACAGATCTTGGCTTGACTATCGCTGCAACAAAGTTTATCCCCGGTGAGCGTTCGGAGCGGGTAGAAAATAAGTTTAGTAAAACGATTGCTGTTCGAACGAGAGTTACACCGATTGCTCGGACAGTGTATGGTGTTGGTCCGTATATAAATAGTGGGCCGATGCCACTGCGGGCGGATTCTAGTACGACGTTGACAGTTTTCTATGAAGTACGAAATACTTTTAACAGTGTTGAGGGTGCTGAAATTGTTGCAACTGTCCCTCAGTATGTGCGAGTTGTAGAAGATACATTGCCGGGAAATATTACATATAATCCAGAAGGCAGGGAGCTTCGTTGGAGGGTGGGTAACATTGCTGCTAGTGCAGGGTATGCAAATGAAATCTTGCGAACAGCCTTCCAGCTTCAGGTGACTCCGAGCGTGACATACGTAGGAACTGAGCCAGTTATTCTCGATAATGTGTTATTTACAGGTCGTGACACTTTTGCTCAGTATGGTATTGAAATAAAGATGTTGGATGTGACGACTAATGTAAGTACTGACCCAAGTCTTGGCAATAAAGCCGGTGTTGTTGTAAGGTAGAGCATATGCAGAAAGATGAACAAAAAATGGAAAAGATTGTTTCCCTTGCTAAAAGACGTGGTTTTGTATATCCAGGAAGTGAAATATATGGCGGGTTGGCCGGTGCATGGGATTACGGTCCGCTTGGTGTTACTTTAAAAAATAACATCAAAGCATTGTGGTGGAGGATGTTTGTTGATGGTCGAGACGATGTGTATGGACTCGACTCAGCTATTTTAATGAATAAGAGCGTGTGGGAAGCTAGTGGTCATGTTGCTGGTTTTTCTGATCCATTAGTTGAGGACGTGAAGACAGGAAAACGATATCGTGCTGATCAGCTTCTTGAAGAAGTGGGGGTGTCTGTTGCTGGGCTAGGTGTAGAAGAGCTTGACGCATTAATTATTGAGAAGGGTATACAAAGTCCTGATGGTAATGCGCTGTCTAATGTTCGAAAGTTTAATATGATGTTTATGACACATATTGGGCCAGTCCATAGTGATGCATCTGCTTCATATTTGCGGCCAGAAACTGCTCAAGGAATTTTTGTTAACTTTAAAAATATTGTTGATACCTTTAGCCCGAAAATACCTTTTGGTATTGGTCAGATTGGTAAGGCGTTTCGAAATGAGATTGCACCCCGGGATTTTATTTTTCGATCTCGAGAATTTGAACAAATGGAAATTGAATATTTTGTTCGAGAAGAAGAATGGCAACAATGGTTTGAACACTGGAGGGCCTCAATGATTGAATGGTGCGAGTACATTGGTTTACCCAAAGGTAGTATTCACGAGCTTGAGGTGCCAGAAGAAGATAGGGCGCATTATTCAAAGCGAACAATTGATGTTGAGTTCGACTACCCATTTGGGCGTAAGGAACTTTTTGGGCTGGCGTATAGAACAAACTACGATTTAACAAGTCATAGTAAAAAAAGCGATGCTAAGATGGAGTACTTCGATCAAGAAAAAGGTGATCGGTTTATCCCGCACGTTATCGAGCCTTCGTTGGGTGTTGATCGAGCTTTCTTGGCAGTTTTAGTAAGTGCCTATACAGAAGATGAGATGGGGGGAGAAAAACGTGTTTTCTTAAAGTTGTCTCCAGCAGTAGCTCCTATTTCTGTTGCAGTTTTTCCACTTCTTAAAAATAAGCCTGAGCTGGTTTCTAAAGCACGAGAGGTATTCGCTGGTCTTAAAGAAGTATTTCCTCGGGCACTATTTGACGACAATGGAAATATTGGGAAGCGATATCGACGGCAAGATGAGATTGGTACCCCGTACTGTGTGACTATCGACTTTGATACACTAGAAGACGATACAGTTACTGTTCGAGACCGAGATACTGGTACTCAAGAGAGGGTGAAAATTTCAGAGTTGATTAGTCGGATAAAGTAAGAATATATGTCAGTTACACATTTTAAAAAAGTATTTCCAAACGGATTGCGTTTGATAACGGTTCCAATTAAGAATAACCAAACGGCAACGGTGATGGTGTTGGTTGAGGCTGGTTCAAACTACGAATCAAAAGAAGAGAACGGTATCAGTCATTTTCTTGAGCACGTTTGTTTTAAGGGAAGTGAGAAGCGTACGTTGCACGACATAACCTACGATCTTGATAGTATTGGAGCATTAAGTAATGCTTTTACCGGTAATGAGTATACCGGTTACTATGCAAAGGCGAATTCAAAGCACCTAGAAACCATTCTTGATGTTGTGTCAGACTTGTACTTGAATCCAATTTTTCCTGAAGATGAGATAAAGAAAGAGAAGGGGGTCATTATCGAGGAGATTAATATGTACGAAGACCAGCCTCAAAAGAATGTATGGAATACGCTTGAAGCTTTAATGTATGGAGACCAGCCGGCTGGACGTACTATTCTTGGTACAAAACAAAATATTAAGAAAGTAAAAAGGAGTGACTTTGTGGCATACCACAGCAAGCATTATGTCGCTTCGGCAACGACTGTCGTTGTAGCTGGGGACGTTAAAGTAGAGACTGTTGAGAATCTTGTGGCAGGGGCGTTTAGAAATATTTCAACAAAAAAACCACGTCAGAAGAAAAAGGTTGTAGAGCAACAGAGTAAAGTTCAATTTAAAGTAAAAGCTAAGAAGACAGATCAGGCTCATATAGCATTCGGCTTCCGGTCATTTCCGCTGGGTGATGAGAGGAATTGGGCTACGAGCGTACTCTCCACAATACTGGGTAGGGGAATGAGTTCTCGGTTGTTTAAAAAAATGCGGGACGAGTTGGGAATTTGCTACTATGTTGGTGCCGGAGACCATCCATCAACAGATCACGGAGTATTTACTGTATATGCCGGAGTTGGTAAAAAACGAATAGAAGAAGCAGTATTCTATATTGTGGAAGAACTGCGACGATTAAAAACAGAACAAGTTGCCGATCGTGAGCTCCGAAAAGCAAAAGACTACAGCAATGGGCAACGAGCGCTTCACTTAGAAGCATCAGATCAGTGGGCGGAGTGGTATGGGTTCCAGGAAATCCACCGAGAGAATATTCTAACACCCCAAGAAGTTGATGAGCGTATCGAGGCAGTAACAGCAGAAGATATCCAGGCTGTTGCGCAGACTCTTTTTAATGAGAGCAATTTAAACGTGGCGATTGTTGGAGAAGTTTCTAAGTCGACAGAGATTAAGAAGTTGCTTACGTTGTAGTTTTTTAAAAATTCATTTTCCAATGAGTAAAAAACCAACATTCTACATAACAACAGCATTGCCATATGTAAATGGACATCCACATATCGGACATGCATTAGAATTTGTTCGTGCTGATATTGTGGCACGTTATCACGAGCTGCTTGGTGAGGAGGTTTTTTTTAACACCGGCACTGATGAGCATGGACAGAAGATATATCAAAAATCAATAGAGGAGGGAATAGGTCCGCAGCAGTATGTTGATAATTCTGTAAAAAGTTTCCTGGAACTTCCTGGTATTTTACATGTACGAAAAGACATACATTTTATCCGAACGACAGACGCGTACCATATTAAAGCTGCGCAGGAGTTTTGGAAACAGTGTGATGCTAATGGCTATATTTACAAAAAAGAGTACGTTATAAAATACTGCGTTGGCTGCGAGCTTGAAAAGACAGATTCAGAATTGATTGATGGAAAGTGTCCTGATCATCCAACACTTGAAATTCAACACATTGAAGAGGAAAATTATTTTTTTAGATTTAGTGCATTTCAAGAGAAGTTGCTTGCTTTATATAAAGAACAGCCAACATTTGTGTTTCCGGCCAATCGTCTTGGTGAGATACGAAGTTTTGTTGAAGGGGGATTACAGGATTTCAGTATTTCTCGACTAAAAGAAAAGATGTCGTGGGGGGTTGAGGTGCCCGGTGATCCTGATCAGGTAATGTATGTATGGTTTGATGCGTTGGTCAACTACGTTTCAGCAGTTGGCTGGCCAACAGATATGGCTACTTTTGAAAAATGGTGGCCGGTAGTTCAGTATGCAGGTAAGGATAACCTGAGACAGCAGTCTGCAATGTGGCAAGCGATGCTTATGTCTGTTGGACTACCACCTTCTCACCAAATTGTGATTAATGGATTTGTAATGAGTGGGGGTAAAAAAATGAGCAAGACGGTCGGGAATGTTGTTGATCCAGTTGAAGTGATTAATGAGTACGGAGCAGAGGCGTTTCGGTACTATATTGCACGCGAGCTCCATTCTTTTGAGGATAGTGATTTTACGTATGAGCGATTTAAGGAGAGCTATAATGCAAACTTAGCCAATGGTCTTGGTAATCTAGTGAGTCGTACACTAAAAATGGCTACGATGTATGGTGTTGAGGTCACATTACCTACAAAAAATGAGCTTTTTATTCGAGAGAAATTACCGACTGAGTATATTGATGGTTTTGATTCTTATGATCTTGTGAAGTCTATAGATTTTATATGGAAACAAGTAGGTGAACTCGATCAATTTATCGCTACTACCGAGCCCTTTAAGAAAATAAAAGTAGATGAGGAAGGTGCTAAGAAAGATGTTGGGCATTTACTAACAGAACTTTGGAGTATTGCCGTTATTCTTGAGCCATTTATGCCACAGACAGCATTACGTATTCAGGCACTTATCACAAATAAAGTAGTCCCAGACGCTCCGCTCTTCTTAAGAAAAGACTAAAAACTTTAATGGAAACACAACTTCCAAACATCAAGGCTCTCGTAAAGGCCTGTCATCAACAGGGCTGCGAGTATTCATTTATTGATGATAATAAAAATGCGATGGCAGTTAGTATTGCCGGCAAGACTCACTATTTTGTAAAAAGTTCTACTCCACTAAATAAAGAAAGTGAGATTGCGATTGTTCGTGATAAAGAGTTTACACATCGGCTACTTAAATTACATATCAGGATGCCGGAAACTGTTGGATACTTTACGCCGTATCCTAATGCTGATTCATATAAAAAATACGCTGTTTTCGAGTCTGTTGCTGATATTTCACGGGATGTTGTTAAACAATTTTCTTTTCCAGTTGTTGTAAAAATGAATTCAGGTTCGAAAGGGAGAAATGTATCATTGTGTCGTGATGAGGGTGAGGTGGTAAAAGCATTGCAAGCGGTGTTTAATCGGAAGTCGGCGGATTGGGATTATGTTGCGATAGTTCAAGAATATGTTGTGACTCGTAAAGAGTATCGTGTGATTATGTTGGATGGGGAAGTTGTTTTGCTGTATCAAAAAGTACCTTTATTTTTTTCAAAAGATGAAAAACGACAAAAAAGAAAAGAGCTATCTGAAGGAGCGTACAGTGTAGACATAGATTTTTTGCAGAGGGTTCAAGATTTTTTGCAGCCAGTTTTTTCAGTTTTGCCGATGTGTCTTGCTGGGTGTGATCTTGTTGAAGATACTAATGGGTCGCTTCATTTCATTGAATTAAATTCAAGCCCGCAATTTTCTGGGTTCATTTCTCGCTATGGAGATGATGAGATTGTGGCAATGTATGTAAAAATAGTAGAGTTATGCAAAAAAATATAACAGTACAAATACCTAAGTATATTGATGTTCACGCTCATCTTAATTTTTCTGCATACGATCAAGACCGGCATGATGTTATTGAAAAGACGGTCGGTGATGATGTTTGGATGATTAATGTCGGGACGCAGCAACGTACATCGCAGGAGGCAGTAGATCTCGCTCAGGCTGCTAATGGGGGTGTGTACGCTATTGTGGGCCTTCATCCTATACATACTGCTCGATCATTTCACGATACAGAAGAACTGGGTGAGGGAGGGAAGGAGTTTACTTCGCACGGAGAAACTGTCGATGTAAATTTCTATCAACAGTTGGCTCAGTCACCAAAAGTAGTTGGGATTGGTGAGACTGGTCTTGATTATTTTCACAACGAAGACGATACGTTTTTACGAAAACAAAAAGAAGCATTTATTGCACAAATACATATTGCTAATGCGGTGAATAAGCCATTAATGCTTCATGTTCGATCTGGAAAGACTGGTCCATCGGCATACGCGGATGTGCTTGAGATATTGCGATCAGAAGCGAAGGTGCCTGGAAACGTACATTTTTTTGCTGGGTCCATTGAGGAGGCGCGTCAATTCCTTGATCTCGGATTTACTATTTCTTTTACCGGAGTAATTACCTTTGCATCTGAATACGCTGAGCTTGTGTCGTATGTTCCACTTGATTCGATATTGTCTGAGACAGATTGTCCGTACGTGACCCCCGTGCCTTATCGGGGTAAGAGAAACGAGCCGGTGTTTGTGAAAGAAGTGGTGAAAAAAATTGCAGAGATAAAAGGGCAAGATGAAAGTGTTGTTGCACCTCAGCTAGTGCAGAATGCCTTTCGGATGTTTGGGTTGTAAGTTTTTAGGAGGTGGTGTTACCCTTCTTGAGGTTGAGTGATACTTTTTTCTCGGAGCCTGGTTATAATGGCCTATTTACCCAAAATGAGGAGTATTTTGGGTAAATAGGGGTTGTTTTAGGGTGTTGCATGTTGCTCTATTCAGCTCTGTGTGGTACATTTTCAGACACATATGTAATCCCGAATTATTTCGTAGTGGTGTGCGAAATAGGGCGGTCCAAATACATAGATTACAAGTAACATAATTGTCTATATGGATGAAAACATTCAAGTAGAAAATCGAGTGTACGAGCTTGGTTTTCACATTATTCCGACTATTCCTCAAGAAAAAGTCGGAGAAAAGGTTGAAGAAATAAAGGCTGTTGTCGCAAAATACGATGCAGAATTTATTGCTGACAAGTTTCCTGAGATGACTTCACTGGCATATGAGATCGAGGTGGATATTGAGGGTGTACGCGAAGGATATGAGCGAGCGTACTTTGGGTGGATTAAGTTCGCTTTTTCTCCAGAGTCTCTTGATGCACTCAGAGCCGATGTAGAGGCTCTTGGTGGAGTGCTTCGGTTTCTTGTTGTAAAAACAGTACGAGAAGATACGATGCACGTAGAGCTATACTCTTCTCGAGAAAAGAAAGAAGAAGAAAGTGGGGAAGAGAAGGTTGCAGAGGAGCCTGCTTCAGACGTGGAAATTGATAAGAGTATTGACGAACTTGTAACTGGAGAATAATCGTTTTTTTCTTCAACCTGCGGTACACTATAAGTAAGTTACTATTGATAATCTCATTCTATGTACTTAAATAAAGCAATTATTTTCGGAAACCTTACTCGAGATCCAGAGCTGAAATCAATTCCTTCAGGAACACAAGTTGCCTCATTTAGCCTTGCAACAAATCGTGTCTGGAAAGATGCAAGTGGTGCTAAGCAAGAAAATACAGATTTCCACAACGTTGTTGTGTTCGGGCGTCAGGCAGAAACAGTTTCTCAGTATCTTAAAAAAGGAAGCTCGTGTCTTGTTGAGGGGAGGATACAGTCAAGGAGTTGGGATGCTCCGGATGGTACAAAGCGTTACCGAACAGAAATTATAGCTGAGCGGGTTCAGTTTGGACCTCGAGGCGGCGAGCAAGGACAAGGTGCGCCACGCACACAAAAGGCTCCTGCTACGGAACCTGCGCAAGATGCGGGTGGAGGACAGGGGGCGGTAGATTATCCAGAAGAAGAAATAAATCCGGACGATATACCTTTTTAAGAAGTTTGGTGTTGAATAATTAGTAAAAACTATGCAAGATTACTTTTCAAAAAATAATATAAAGTATATTGACTACAAAGACGTAGAAACATTAAAGAAGTTCATTAATCCGCACGCACGTATTCTTTCTCGTAAGAAAACAGGCTTAACTGCAAAAAATCAGAGAAACCTTGCTCAGGCGATTAAGCGAGCTCGATATATGGCACTTCTTCCATTTGTTGCCTACTAATAAAAGTTGATAGACAAACAAAAAGCACCCGAATGGGTGCTTTTTGTTTGTCAGGATATCTATTCTCGAGCCCGTTCTGCGTATTCGCCGGTCTGAGTATTTACAATAATACTGTCGCCAACTTCAACGAAGAGGGGAACGGTAACGGATGCCCCAGTCTCAATCATTGCCGCTTTGTTTCCACCTTGGGCAGTATTACCTTTGATGTTTGGTGGGGCTTCAGTAACTTTAAATTGCATTTTTATCGGAAGTTTAATACCGATAATGGAATCTGAATACGACATTGCGGTGACTATGTCATTTGGTTTGAGAAACTTTAGCTGATCAGCAAATATGGTAGCCTCTACTTCAAATCGATCTCCAGGATTCGTGATACTTGAAAACCAATACTCCTCGGCACCTTTTTGTCGATTAAACTTATGGAATAAGTACTTAATGTCACGATTCTTAATTTCCGCGCGCTCTATCTTGTCGGTCTGATGAAAAGTTTGTTCAACAACCTTTCCTGAGATGAGGTTTTTTAATTTTGTCTGGTTTACAGGTTTTCGTTGTTGTTTTCGGAATACATGAGAAGATAATACTTCGTAGGGATTACCGTCTAAGACTATGTACTCGCGTTCTTTAACTTCATTGTAGGCTAACATAAAAATTGTTCGATTAGTTGCATCAAGATTCTACTCTAGAAAGCAAAGAAAATCTACTCGTCTTCAATTAATGTTGCAAGTTCTTTTCGTAATAATTCTTTTTCGTCTTCAGATCTATCGTGGTTCATGAGAGACTTGATTATTGTTGTAATTTCATCGGTATCTACATTCTTAAAAAAACCAAAACTAATTCCTAGTTTATTTAGATGTAGGTCAATTTTTCTTAGTTCGTCGTCTGTAAGCGATAGTAGTAAGTCAACTGCTGAAGATTCGCCTTGTTGGGAGGATTTTTCTTCAGTCCTTACTTTTTCAAGTAGTAGTCGTTCGGAAGGTTTTTCTGAGTCTGTGTGTCGTCCGAGTTCTATTTTTTCCATATGTTTATTTTAAGTTTTCTCGTATTTCTTTTAAGATGTCGTTTTTGATTTTTGTATTTTCACGCAAGAAAGTTCGGGCTGCATCGTAGCCACGACCTATCTTTTCTTCCCCAAAGCTGTATGAAGAACCTGACTTACTAAGAACGTTATATTTTTCGCCCAGAGCTAAGATTTCTCCTTCCTGAGAGATACCTTCGTTATACATCAGATCAAATTCAGTTTGTTTGAATGGTGCGGCTACTTTGTTCTTTACCACCTTCACTCGAGTTCTACCTCCCATAATCTCATCACCCTTCTTAATCTGGGCAATACGACGAACATCAAGACGAACAGAACAGTAGAATTTGAGTGCATTTCCACCCGGAGTTGTTTCTGGATTTCCAAACATTACTCCAATTTTCATTCTAATTTGATTGATGAAGATGACGATAGTGTGACTGCGAGCGACAATGGCTGTGAGTTTTCGTAAGGCTTGGCTCATAAGTCGGGCTTGTTTACCAACGTGGTGCGCGCCCATTTCACCCTCTATTTCATCTCGAGGTGTGAGGGCGGCAACAGAGTCGATTACAACAATATCCATCTTTCCTGAACGAACAAGACTCTCGACTATTTCAAGTGCCTGTTCGCCTGAATTTGGTTGGGAAATAAGAAGTTCATCGATTTTTACTCCAAGCTTCGTGGCGTAGTCAGGATCCATTGCGTGTTCAGCATCAACAAAAGCACAGACGCCGCCTTTCTTTTGAGCTTCAGCAATAGCGTGAAGAGCGAGAGTGGTCTTTCCTGATGATTCTGGCCCAAAGATTTCAACGACACGTCCTCGTGGATATCCTCCGACACCCAATGCCCAGTCGAGTCCGAGGGAGCCAGTAGGAACAACGTCGACATTTACCTTTGGTCGTTCACCAAGACGCATAATTGCATCGTCACCAAACTTTGACTTGATGTCGTTAATTGTATCGTCTATCTTTTTTGCATCTTCTTTTGAGCCGAGTGTTTTTGGATCAGCTTTTTCTTTTTTTGCCATAGATTACAGAGTACTTAATTTAAATGTTGGTTTCGGTTTGGCGTTGAGCAGGGTAGACGACTTCAATTTGTTCGACCGAAGTTTTTCCGAATTTATCCTGCGCACTTATCTCAATTATAGAATAACCAGGGGCAGCTATCAATTTTTCTTTAAAGTAGCCATTTTTGTCGGTAAAGATTTGTCGTCCGTTGAGGTTGATGAAAGCGGCATTCTTTGCAAATCCGGCTATTTCAACAAAAGAATCAGAAAGGGTAGCGCCAGTTAAGGGGTATTCAATAGTAATGATAGGCCCTCGGATAAGTCCTTGTGCTTGGTGGATTCCATAGAAGCCGATAGCTACCAGCATGAGGATGCCGGCACTGATTCGTAATACTTTCGATACATTAAGTGAATGAAACATTATTCTTGGGGGTTATTTGATTGATCTGGTTGTTCGGTCAGGACACTACGTGGTTTGGATCCTTCTTGCTGGCCGATAACACCATTCTCTTCAAGCATATCCATCAATCGGGCTGCTCGGGCATAGCCTACACGTAGTTTGCGTTGGAGGTATGATGTCGAGGCTTTGCCAGCGTGTATGACTGTCTCGCGGGCGTCTCCGTAGAGTTCGTCGTCTTCATCTTCGTCCTCTAAGGAGCTGCTAAAGATAGCGTTTGGAGAGTCAGGAGCACCGTTGCCGGTTGAAAAATCGATTTCTTCAGGAATCTCTTCGGCATAGGCGTCAGCTAAGAAGCGTACCACCTTTTTTACTTCATCTTCGGTGATAAAGGCTGATTGGAGACGTTGAGGTTTGGACATTTCACCTGACTGGTAGAGCATATCTCCTGCACCAAGGAGTTTCTCAGCTCCTGATGCGTCGAGGATGGTTCGAGAGTCGATTTGCGAAGCTACTTGCAATGCAATACGTGAAGGTACGTTTGCTTTAATGAGGCCGGTAATGACGTTTACTGAAGGACGTTGGGTTGAGAGGATAAGGTGGATACCAACAGCTCGGGACATTTGGGTGAGTCGAACAACTGCAGATTCGAGTTCTCGAGGGTAGGCTTGCATAAGATCAGCTAATTCATCAATGATGATAACGATGTAGGGCATAAGCTCGGGTCGCTCTTCGGTAGGTACGTCTTCAGGATTAGTGTCTTTAATCTTTTCTTTGTATTTTTTGAGTTTTGGTTCGAGGACATTTTTGTGATAAGACTCAATATTTTGCACAGAGCTTTGTTGTAAGATGTCGTAACGTCGATCCATTTCTTTGGCCGCCCACTTAAGTGCCAGGATCGATTTTTTAGGGTCGGTAATAACTGGTGTGAGAAGGTGAGGGATTTTATTATAAAGAGTAAGTTCGACGCGTTTCGGGTCAACCATAATAAATTTAAGGTGTTCTGGAGAGTTTCGGTACAGGAGGGAGGTGATAACAGCGTGAATGGTAACAGACTTTCCTGATCCGGTAGCACCAGCGATAAGGAGGTGTGGCATCTTGGCTAGGTTTGCGGTGAGCGCTTGCCCTGAAATACTCTTTCCAAGAGCCACCATTAGAGCTTTTTCTGACTTAGTAAAGTCAGGAGTAGAGAGAAGAGAGGCGAGACCGACGGTTGTTTTGGTAGTATTTGGAATTTCAATACCAACCAGAGACTTTCCAGGAATAGGTGCTTCAATACGGATGGGGTGTGCTGCGAGTGCTAGAGATAGGTTGCTGTGCAAGCCCTCGATTTTCGATAAACGAACACCTTCAGCTGGTTTGAGGGCGTAGCGGGTGACAGTCGGCCCGATTGATATTTCGTCCATTTCAACTTTGATGCCGAAGTTTTGTAGGGTGCGTTTTATGAGATTAGCGTTTGCCTTGATGTCTCCTACTCCGGGCTTACCCTTGTCGTTTTGAAGTATTGAAAGTGGTGGTGGGGTGTAGGGTGCGTGAAGGTGAAATGGATTTGATTGGATGACAAAATCACCGGTAGGTTTTTCTTTACGTGATGAGAAGCTGTTGGTTATTTTTTCTGGCTTTTCTTCCACTGGTTCTTCCTCAGCCTCTTCGGTTTCAGCAGTTTCTGTTGGAAGTACTATGGACACGTCGCCGTCTTCTTGGGTGTCAGTTTTTTTAGTAAAGAAAGAAAAGAGGTTTGAGAGGGAATAAATCTTAAGAGGGGCGTCGAACATTACAAGTAAAGAAATGACGAGTAGTGTGGCAAGTAGAATGAGGGTAAAGTAGATATCAAAAAAGGCGATAAGGGGACTTGAGATAGCGCCGCCGACATACCCACCGCTATTGATGAGAAGGGAGTCGATTATGCCAAGTCCAGAAAAGACAAAGAGCACCGCACCAATGGTTTGAGGAAGGGCGACGCTGCGCTCTGTTGATTTAAAGAAGGTGAAGGAAAGGATAAAAAAGAGAATAGGAAGAAGGTAATATCCAACACCGAGAAGTAGAGAGAGTAGGTTGTAGAGGTGTTCACCAACAACACCCGCAATACTAAAACGGGCAAGAAGAAGAAAAAGGGCTATAGCAAAAAACAGTACGGCAATTACTCCGTGAAGCGTCTCCTTTTTAATCATTGAAAATATGGGTGTTTTTTCAGAATCTGACTCCTTCTTTTTTTTCTTTCGTGACATCAGTGTTTGTGGCTTATTATTTGAAATTCTTCTCAATAATACCATAAAAGCCACTAGTCTCATTTAAGCTCTCTGTTACAAAAACCTTGCAGAATAAGGATTTAAAAGGACATCGTCTTTACAAATAATTTGTCCGTTATATAATAGACATTAAGAAAAAGACATTAAAAAAGACACCGTTAAAGTGTCTTTTAGACTAAAGGACTATCAATGGAAGAAAAGGACAAAAACAAGAGACAGGGAGTGATGCCGGCAGGATCTTTTCATCCTGTAGAGCTTCTTCATAATGATCGTGACTTCATATTCTTGTTTAAGAAGATAGAGAAATTGGTAGCCGCGGTCTTTATGGTGACCAACCTCTTTTCTGATAGTGAAGAGATTCGACATAGTTTGCGAGCAAAAGGTATTAACTTAATGTCTCTTAATACACGTCTAAAGGACACGAATTCTTCAGAGCAAGATATTACTGTCGCAGCAATTAAGAGTTCAGTTTTAGAAATAATGTCGCTATTGTCTGTTGCGTATTTTGCCGGCCTTATGTCCGAGATGAATTATTCGTTATTAAAAACCGAGTTTACTTCACTGATTGCTAGGATGAAAGGTAATCCGCAAATTAACGGTCGAGGCGGGGCGGTTAAAATACCTCATGATTTTTTCTTTGTTCAAGAGTCAGTGTTTGCAAAGTCTGATAAAAGACAATATCAGGCTAGTCTGCCTGAAGAACGTGGTATCGGACAAACATCAAGTACTGGTGAGGGGCTACTTTCTAAAGAAGGCCGGGTGGAGGTTCGAAAAGATATGCGATCACACGCTCCTAATAAAAGAAAGGTACGATCAGCCACAAAGAGTGACGATAAGAAGAAAGATAGACAGAATAAGATATTAGACATTTTGAAACAAAAGGACAAAGTGACTGTTACGGACATTGCCGAAATAATCACAAACTGTAGTGAAAAGACAATTCAACGAGATCTGCTCTCATTAGTAGATGAGGGGGTATTGCGAAAGGAGGGAGAGCGTCGCTGGAGTACGTACATGCTGGTGTAAATGTCTTATACACAGTATGTACGTAGTTCACCGAATATTTCTTGTTATCCACACTAAAGTGTAATGTGTGTATTGGCAGTGAAATAACGAGAGGCTATACTTAGAGGTAATCAGTGAAAGGCTGTTGGCAAATTCTTATTTTTGTGTTACGCTTTTCACTGGTGTCCCGTATAAAGGGGCATTGTTTTTTCAGACAAAATAAGAGTGTAATAAATAGCTTTTTGTTACGTCTGATTAACTATACTGAGCATTGACCGGTCTTTGACAATTACATAGAACAACACGTTCAAACAATTACCGAATTACTTTGTTCCGCAACCCACTATAGTAATATGTATTCATGGTGGACATTGTTGCTTACGACAGATACATCAGATCAACACTATCAACTAGTCCGCCTATTTATATCCATCGTTGTTTACCACCTCTACTAATAATAGTTATTAGTAGAGGTGTGTGAATGCGAAAAAATATAAATAGGCGGAGTAGTGAGGAAGGTAAGTGACTCTCAATAAAAGGGAGGTACTTATCTAAAATTATAAGTTGTAGAGTGAAAACTCTACATAAAATCGTTAGTTCAACACTCAACTTTTATTAGTAACGAGTGATGGATTAATTAATTATTTTTACAAAACATGAGTAAAGCTATACACAAATCTACAGCAGCAAAGGTTGTTGCAGGTTTCGCTGGGCTTACTATGGCATTCACTTTCGCTTTTGGCGGAGTTGCTACAGTAAACGCACAGACTTCAGCTGACTTGCAAGCGCAAATCCAGTCTCTATTGCAGACTATTGCGCAACTACAAGCACAGATGAATACAGTAGAAGGAGGAAGTTCTATGTCAGGACTTTACTGTAATTTTTCATTCCTACGCGACCTAGCACAGGGAGCAACGGGATCAGATGTTATGGATCTTCAAAAATTCCTTAACAGCGCAGGTCTTACAGTAGCAGTTTCTGGAGCAGGATCAGCAGGTATGGAAACTTCATACTACGGTCCAGCTACAGCTGCGGCTGTATCTAAGTTCCAAGTACAATACGCGTCAGAAATTCTTGCGCCACTTGGACTAACTTCAGGAACAGGATACTTCGGCGCATCTTCACGAGCTAAGGCTCGAGCAGTATGTGCTGCAGCACCAACTACTCCAACAACACCTACAACTCCTTCAACAGGACTTAAGGGTGGAGCTGGGTCATTATCAGACGTTGACTTTGTGTCAGGTCTTAATAATGAAGAAGTTGGAGAAGACGAAAGTGACGTAGAAGTTGCTGGTATTGATATTGAGGCTGATGGTTCAGACCTTGAAATCACTGCGGTTACTATTGACTTCGACCAAGTTACAGCGGGCGAAGATTTCGAAGACTACGCTTCAGAAGTTACAATCTGGCTTGATGGCGAGATGTTTGCTTCTGTAGATGCAGATGAATTCCAAGATGATGACAACTTCAGTAAGACAGTTTCTCTTGATAAGGGAGCTATTATTCGTGAGAACGATGAAGGGCGACTTGTTGTTGCAGTTTCAGGTGTAAAAAACCTTGACTCAACAGACGCTGGAGATACTTGGAACGTTCAGTTCACAAGTGTTCGTTACCGAGATGCGCAGGGTTCTGTGATCTCAGATACATCAACTGGTGATATCGACTCTACATCAGACAACAGCACTGTAACTGCTTCATATGAGCGAGAATTCTCATTTGAGACATTTGCGACAGCTGCTGATTCAGAGCTTGTTGTGAAGCTTGCTTCAGACAATCTTGAGGCGCGAGTTGTGAACGTTGATACATCAAGTGATACTAATAACGTAGAACTTCTACGATTCACTCTTGAGGCAGAAGGGGATTCAGATATCCGAGTTCGGGATCTTCCAGTCCTTCTTACTGTTACTGGAGTAGCGGATGTTGATCTAATCGCGAATGCAATCACTGTTACAATTGATGGTGAAGAGTATTCAGAAACTATTTCAACTTCTTCTCTTACAGCAGCAACAATTACTCTAGAAGATTTCGATTACACAATCGACGCTGGAGACACTGTTGAAGTTGTTGTAACAGTAGACATTAACGACCTCGAATCAACATTCGGCGATGGCGATACAATCAAAGCGGAAGTTCGAAGCTTTGAGCGAGCAGCTATTGATGCTGATGACGAATCTGGTGAGGCTCTTGTAGCTGGTGACCGATCAGGTACAGCTCTTGGTGAGGCGGTAGCGCTTTACGATGTTGCACCTATGATTACACTTGTATCAGTTACTGAATCTGTCGTTGACGGAGGAGTTAACGGATTTGACGGTACAGGGACATTCACAATCAAATACGACGTTACAGCAGTAGACGGTGACGTATTCGTATCTGATACAGCGGTTGCTACAGTAGCAGCTTCTGGTTCTCTTGGAACAGGTGTTGACTCAGAATCTGTGCTATACACAGTTGATAAGTCTGGAACACCGACAGCTGACGATCTAAGTGCGGTTGTTACCTTCACTAAGAATGGTAATAACGTTACTGACACAGGTGTGACTGGTGTTAAAATTACAGAGGGTTCAACAGGTAAGTTTACTCTTACTGTTACTCGAACTAACGACAACACCGGTGATTCTGGCTTGTATCGAATGGCGCTCCGAGGAGTTTCTTGGGCGACAGCTTCAGGTGCAGCTACAAACATCTACACATTCAATCTAGAAGATTACGAAACAAATTACGTTTCAATCAACTAGTGATTGGGTAGTAATACTGACTTGATCTAATAGGTTGAGTTGTATGAACAAAAAACCACCCCGAAAGGGGTGGTTTTTTGTTGTCTAAAAAATTTTAAAAAAAATAGAAAATACAGTACTATAACTATAATGAAAAAAATTAGTGCGGTTGGAATATGTACAGCTGTTTTTTTTGGGATGCTACCGTTTGTTTATACCTCAAGACTCTTTCATGGATCTGAGAATGCTAAGTTTTTTGCGATGATCGGAGTAGTGACATTACTAGGTCTATATTTTGCTATTCAGCTATTTCGAGAAAAGGTACAGATATCAGTGAAGGGAAGGTGGCTCTTGTTGAGTACTTTTGGAGTTTTTGTAGCTTACTATATTTCGTCATTTGTTGGAGTATTGCCCGAGCACTCATTCTTTTCTGATATCCAACGTTCAACTGGAGTGTTCTATGTTAGTTATATTTTTCTCGGTGCTTGTATATTGTCGGAGTTGTTGTCTCGGAATGACTGGGTGCTCATACGCCGCGCTATTGCATTTTCCGTAGCGGTCTACTCGTTGTTATTGTGGTTTGGTCCTGAAGGATTTGGGACTACGGGTACGTTTTTTTCAATTAACTTTGAAACGTCTGCGTTGACGCTTGGAAATACTACGTATGCAGGTGTGTATGTACTGCTAGCTGTGGCAATTACCTTGATTGAGTTATTGCAGGTATCCTACCGATCAAGGCTGTGGTGGGCGTTGCTAGGTGCTATAGCTGTTACGCTGACGTCTCCTCTTATGTTTAGTTTGAACAAGGTCTTCAGTTTAGGGAGTCCTGTCACGTGGGTGGGCGAGGCCAGAGCTTCTTCTGTATCAGCTTTTATCTTACTTCTTTCTACACTCGGTGCCTTGTGGCTATATCGCAAGACCTCAATGCGCGCTGTTGTCGTGTGGACTGTAGGGTGGGTGGTGATTATGGCTGTCCCGCTAGCGCTGTTGTTTCTGCCGGGCAGTGCTGTTCAGGATATATACAGTAGGGAATCTACCCCTGCTCGAATTATTGTCTGGGAGAGTTCGTATGCTGCTATTGCAGAGAGGCCGTTCTTTGGTTGGGGACCTGAGAATTTTCGTTTTGCTCATGAGCGATATTTTGATTATGGACGAATGGTAGAGGCGGGTGTGGGTGAGTTGTGGTTTGATAGAGCCCATAACTTTTTCGTTGACACTTTGGTAAGTGTTGGTATTGTCGGTCTATTAATGATTGGTGTTGGGATCGCATTCGTGGTTCGAGTAGCTATTCATACCTATCGAAAAGAAGAGATATATTTTGCTGAGGGGTATGTGTTGGCAATACTGCCTTTTATTCATATTCTTCAATTACAGACAGGGTTTGATACAGTAGCGAGCTTTGCTTTATTAGGAGTAATAGGAGGCTATCTATTGTGGTTGGAAAAACAAACGACTCAAGGAGAAATAGTAAGTGGGTTATGGCAGAAGGTTGGTGCTGGAATACTGGTAGGTACGTTATTTATTGGTGGCTGGTTTGTTTTTGTGCGAGAATTTCAGAGCCAGCAAGCATTGATTGCTACCTTTAGGCCAAAAACAGCTGAACAGCAGAAAGAGTCGCTGCAACAGGTGGTGAATGGCCCACTTGATTTTGAAATACTTCGAGTTAGCTCAGCGTCATTGATAAAAGGAGTTATTGAACAGCTTTCAGGTTCAGATACTGCGAATGCACAAGTCATTATGTCCAGAGGAGTAGAGCAGATGGTGATATATGAAGGGGCGTATGAAAAATATCTCAAACAAGCTCCAAACGATTATCGTGCTCATATTAACTATGTGTACTTACTCATGATGGAGTCAGTATTGGGTGGGGAAAACAAGCTTGAGCAGGCTAAGGAGATACTAGTAACCGCCTATACCCTCGCACCACAAAGTCCGACCACGTATGTGGTCGATGCGGTGGCTCATTTGTATTCTGGGGATATTGAAAAGGCTCAAGCAATAATCACTGAAGCGAGAGTACGATATCCAGAGGCTGAGTTTATCGTTGAAACTGAGCGTAGGATTAAAGAACAAGTCGAGACTTTCCCAACAGTGAGCCTTATTCCGCTTTCTAATTTGTAGTACTATATACTCTATATGTTTAAGTATTTTGATAAAGATTTTTTTAAGTTCCTGTTTGGCTTTCTCCTTATCCTGACTTGTAGTTTTGCCTTTTTGGTTATTGTTGAGTTTGTGCGAGGTAGCTAAGCTTAATTGACAGCAAGGTCGAAGTGCAGTATCTTGTGGGGTATAAGGCCAAAGACAAGAGGTGGTGTATATACCGTAAATCCTCTCGAGGTTTCCACTATTTTTATAGATGGTGATGTCTGTACGAGCCTTTAGGGTCGTTTTTTATTAGCAAAAAAATAGAGTATGGCAATAACACGAGAAAAGAAAAAAGAGATCATTAGTGAACTCAAGCGAATTTTCTCAGAGTCTGAATCTGTAGCATTCTGTAACTTTCACGGGCTTTCTGTGAAAGATGCAACAGAAGTACGAAATGGATTGAGAGAAAAGGGTGTAGGCTACTATGTGGCGAAAAAGTCTTTGACGAGGAAAGCGCTTGAAGAGGCGGAAGTTGAGGGGAATCAGCCTGAATTTGTAGGAGAGTTGTCGATTGTCTACGGAAAAGATGCAACTGACTCAGCTCGAGAAATCTATGAATTCCAAAAGAAGTTTGATAATCAAGTGTCGATTGTTGGAGGGATTTTTGCCGGAGAGTATCGTGATAAGGAGGGGATGGTTGAGGTTGCTCAAATTCCTTCACTTCAGGTACTTCGAGGTCAGTTTGTAAATCTTATTAACTCTCCAATTCAAGGATTTGCAATTGCACTAAATGCAATCGCAGAAAAGAAGGAGGCAGTAAACTAATTAAAATATTATTATGGCAGACGAAACAAAACCAGTAGAAAATAAAGAAGAAGTTGTTGCGGAATCGGCTCCAGAAGTGGCTGCTGAATCAGAAACAGTAGAGGTTCCTGCAAAATTCAAGTCAATTGTTGATTCAATTGAGGCGATGTCAGTACTTGATCTTCACGAGCTTGTAAAGCTTCTTGAAAAGAAGTTTGGTGTATCAGCGCAAGCTATGGCGGTTGCAGCTCCAGGTGCTGCAGCAGCAGGAGAAGAGAAGACTGAGTTTGATGTAGAGCTTACTGACGCAGGTGCTCAGAAGATTGCGGTTATTAAGGCGGTGAAGAGTGCTCTTGGTCTTGGTCTTAAAGAAGCAAAAGATCTTGTTGAGAGTGCACCAGCTATGCTAAAACAGGGTATGAAGAAAGAGGATGCTGAAGCTATGCAGAAGGATATTGAAACTGCTGGTGGAAAGGTGACACTTAAGTAGTGCGCTACTAACACAGTAATTTTTAACAAAAACCGATCTGAAAGGGTTGGTTTTTGTTATGTAGGGCTAGTTAACACGGCTTTTTTCTTGTGATATAATCACAGGAATGAATTCGATAGATACACTAGAGAGAATTTTTGGAAGCGTGGCAAAAGTAAAGATAATGCGTTTATTTTTATTTAACCCCAACACCTCGTTTGATTCAAAAGATGTGAAGGGTCGCGTAAACACAAATTCTCAAGCTGTACGTAGAGAAATGGCGCTTCTTGAGAAGATTGGTATGGTTAAGAAAAAACACTATACAAAGACCGCTGCTCTAAGAAACGGTAAGGTGACAAAGCATAAGGTGCAAGGCTGGATATTGAACCGACGTTTTAAGTATCTGAAGCCATTGCAGAGTTTTTTGGTAGATATGCACCTATTTACTCCAGAAGATGTAACAGAGCGCTTTAAAAAAGTAGGAAAAATTAAACTTCTCCTCGTCTCAGGAGTCTTTATTCAAGAGTGGGAGAGTCGAGTTGATATTCTTATTGTTGGCGATAAGCTCAAGACTGGAGTACTCAAGAATGTGATGAAAAACCTTGAATCAGAAGTAGGTAAAGAGCTTACCTATGCTTCATTTGAAACAGACGACTTTTTATACCGTGTGCAGATGTTTGATAAGTTAGTTCGAGATGTCCTCGATTTTCCTCACGAAAAAATAGTTGATAAATTTAATATTTCCTAGCTCAACAAAGCCTTTATTATCCACAAGTAGTTGGCGTACGCTATTAAAAATGGTGGTATTCTTTATGTAGGTACAACTAAAGTAGTATTTTACTAATTAATATATACGTATATGAATTTTAATGAATGGAGTATGGAGCTACAGCAGTCGTTCAGTAACATATTGAACGGTTTTGCTGAACACGCTCCAAATATTTTAGCAGCAATTGTTCTAGTTAGTATTGGATGGATAGTCGGTGCGCTTATCGGTCGAATTATTTCTCAGATAATTCGAACAACCAAGGTTGATGAACCGCTTCGAAATGCGGGTGTAGGTGAGGCTCTCAAACGAGCTGGACTGACACTTGATTCGGGTAGGTTTATTGGTGGACTGGTAAAGTGGTTTATCATCGTAGCATTTTTGATCGCAGCTTTTGGAGTACTTGGTCTTGATGCGGTAAACGACTTTATGGGGGCTGTGCTTCTGTATATTCCGCAGGTTATCGTCGCAGTACTTGTACTGCTCGTGGCTGGAGTGGTTGGAGATATCGTAAAACACATCGTACTGACCTCGACACACGCAGCTCGCTTGACAGTTTCTCAAAACTTTTTAGGAGCACTTGCGAAATGGTCTATCTGGATTCTCGGTCTGTTTTTTGCACTCAACCAATTAGGTATTGGAGAGCAGCTGATTCAGATTCTCTTTACCGGCTTGGTAGCTGGCTTGGCGATTGCGATCGGTCTTGCGTTTGGTCTTGGTGGGCGAGACGCAGCGGCTCGTGTTATCGACCGAACTCTCAGTGAAATTGAGTCAAAGAAGTAGTTTTTTTCTCTAGAAATCGACGATAAAAAATACCCGGCAACCCATAGGATTCCGGGTATTTTTTTGTGAGTTTTTAGGGTATGTGGTGGTATTGTATTTTTCAGTAAAAAAGGATTGACAAAAATATTGATATCGCTATACTGGTAGCTACATTGATTACAAGAAAACAAGAATGAAACCACAGGGGATAAGAGTAAAGAGTCATATGACTTAATAGCTAACTCTTGATCCGCATAAAGCGGTTTTTTTCTTTCTCACACACTTGGTTCTGGGCAACAGAGATAAGTGTGTGGGACGGAAGATTGAGATGACCGATCGACTGATATTTGAAAACTAAATCCTGTCATATTATATGCTTCTGCCAACCAGGCAGATGGGGTCTTTTTTCATATAATAGAGACAGAATGTAGGGTTTATCTGTTGATTGCGAACAGATAAACAAAAACTTGTTATCGAAAGATTGATCTTGAGATAACAGGATAAAACAAATAAAATGCGGTTTTTAAATTTCCTAACGGGAATTTAAGGGCGTATGGTGGATGCCTAGACTCTAAAAGGCGATGAAGGACGTGGTATGGCTGCGTTAAGCTTCGGGAAGGTGCCAAACAACCTGTGATCCGAAGATTTCCGAATGGGGAAACCCACTAGCGTAAGCTAGTACTCTGAACTAGACTTTCAGAGAGTGCACCCAGGGAAGTAAAACATTTCAGTACCTGGAGGAATAGAAAAAAAGCCGTCGAATGACGGAACATTTCCTTAGTAGCGGCGAGCGAAAAGGGAGAAGCCCAAACCCAGTTTCGCTCTCACGATGCAATTCGTTGTGTTGTGGGAGTGATGCTGGGGGTTGTAAGGCAGGAACGTGACATTTATGTCAGAGAAGTTACAAATTGTTGTGTTAGTGAAATCTACTGGAAAGTAGAACCCTAGAACGTAATAGTCGTGTACACGAAAACACAATAACTTTTTTGTTCCTGTTCTTGAGTAGCTCGAGACATGAATAGCTCGAGTGAATCTGGCAGTACTAACTGCTAAGGCTAAATACTTTTAGAGATCGATAGTGAACTAGTACCGTGAGGGAAAGGTGAAAAGCAGTCCGGTAAGGACGTTGAAATAGACCTGAAACCATATGCCTACAAGGGGTCGGAGCGGGCAGCACAGTGTGTGCTACTTGTTGCGAGTTGAGAAGTGGTCTGGCTAAGCAGTCGATCAGAATTGTCGCTACGGCGACAGTATTGGGCGATAGCTGGGTCACTAGGGATTTTAAGAGTAATCGACGCTCTTATTATCCCGACCATTTTTCAACTCATAATTATAGTAGTTCATAGTGTGCTGTCCGTCACGGCGTGCCTATTGAAGAATGAGCCAACGAGTTTATGTGTACGGCGCGGCTAAGGGCCTTCAAAGCCTGGAGCCAAAGGGAAACCGAGTGTGAATAGCGCGTTTGTCGTACTCATAAGACCCGAAGCAAAGTGATCTTGCCATGAGCAGGGTGAACTTGTAGGAAACTACAAGGGAGGCCCGAACCGTTAGGTCGTTCAATTCCTTCGGATGACTTGTGGTAAGCAGTGAAAAGCTAATCGAACTTTGTAATAGCTGGTTCTCTCCGAAACAGCTTTAGGGTTGGCGTCGCGTGTTCCTTTAAGGGGTAGAGCACTGGAAGGTCAAGATAGGGCGAAAGCTCACTTAACCTATCAAACTCCGAATACTTAAAGTTAAGAGCGCGGCAGTTAGACTCCGGGGGCTAAGCTCCGGTGGTCAAAAGGGGAACAGCCCAGATCTCTAGTTAAGGTCCCTAAGTCATAGCTAAGTGCACTTGAGGTTGTGAAATTTCTCTGACAATGAGGAGGTTGGCTTAGAAGCAGCCATCCTTTAAAGATAGCGTAACAGCTCACTCATTAAGAGATTTTGCGCCGCAGATAATCGGGGCTAAGCTATGCACCGAAACTGAGGGCTTTATATATCTTCGGATATGTGGAGCGGTAGGAGAGTATTCCTCTCTGCGTTGAAGCTAAAGGCGTGAGCCATGGTGGAGCGTGAGGAAGTAAGAATGTTGGCACAAGTAACCGCAATGCGGGTGAGAAACCCGCACGCCGAAAGACTAAGGTTTCCTTTTCTATGATAATCAGAGAAGGGTTAGTCGGGCCTAAGGGGATGGTGAAAACCGTACCCGATGGACACATGGTTAATATTCCATGACCTCGCATGTATGCGATGGAGTGACGGAGTGTAGTATGTCGGGCATATTATTGGATTTATGTTCGTACCGTAAGATCGATGTATAGGAAAATCCGTACATCACCACCTTCGGGTGGAAGTTCAAGCAGTATGGCAATTTTTCACCTCGGTGAAAGAGAGTCGGCAGAGCGCGCTTCCAAGAAAAGCTTCTAAGCATAATACATGTGAGACCGTACCGTAAACCGACACAGGTAGTCAGGTCGAGAAGACCAAGGCGAACGAGTGAGATGTCCTCAAGGAACTCGGCAAAAAAGCGGCCGTAACTTCGGAATAAGGCCTGCCTTTGCATCTTCGGATGTGGAGGCCGCAGCGAAAGTATCCCTGGCGACTGTTTATCAAAAACACAGCTCCCTGCGAACTCGTAAGAGTATGTATAGGGGGTGACACCTGACCAATGCCAGAAGGTCAAATACGGGGGGTCTTTAGACTTCGGTTTAAAGGCTGGACTGTATAAGCCCTGGTGAATGTCGGCCGTAACTATAACGGTCCTAAGGTTCTGTATCTTTTCAATAGAAAGGGTACGGAAGGACTAGGACTGTTATGGAAAGTTGATAAATAGTTAAAAATTACACAAAAAAAGCTACCTAACTATGCAGTAATGCGTAGTTAGTCCAATCATGGCTGATGAGAGACCAACACCATGCACCCTACTCATATGAGGGGTGAAGATAGAGTCCAACGTTGAGGAATAGTTGAGCGAAATTCCTTGTCTGGTAAGTTCAGACGCGCACGAATGGTGTAACGACTGGGGAACTGTCTCGAGGACTTGCTCGGTGAAAATGCAATACCGGTAAAGATGCCGGTTACCTGCAGTTAGACGAAAAGACCCCAGGAGCTTTACTACAACTTGATATTGGCCGTATTTCTTTACTGCGTAGCATAGGAGGGAGACTTTGAAGCAATTCTTTCGGGGATTGTGGAGTCAACAGTGAAATACCTCTCTGTAAAGGGATACGTTCTAACCTGTACGGCAAAAACGTACAGAGACAGTATCTGGCGGGTAGTTTTAGTGGGGCGCTATCCTCGAGGACATAAAATATTTTTGTGTCCTCGAACTATGGCGCCTCATGAGGAGTTCACCTCAAAAAAAATAAATAAGGGGGACCGTAGTAAGTAATTACTACGAGCAAAGTTGGTTATATCGGTAGAAGTCTACTTTTTTGATAGATAATACCGAGGGAATTTGCTTTAAGCAGAACCCGTAGAGACTACAACCCAACCATCCATATTTGGATGATGATATAGTCCGATCTCACTGGTGACAGTGAGTCTTGCGCAAGCAAGACCTTGTAAGTACATAGTACAAACAAGGAACATAATGCCTAAAGAGTAACGGAGGAGCCTATAAGGTCAGCTAGGCGCGAATGGAAACCGTGCCGATAGTGTATTGGCATAAGCTGGCTTAACTGTGAGACGTACGTGTCAAACAGATGCGAAAGCAGAGCAAAGTGAACCGACGGATCGTATTAGATGCGTCCGGAGATTAACGGATAAAAGCTACCCTGGGGATAACAGGCTGGTTGTGCCTAAGAGTCCATATCGACGGCACAGTTCGGCACCTCGATGTCGGCTCAACTTATCCTGGGGCTGGAGAAGGTCCCAAGGGTATGGCTGTTCGCCATTTAAAAAGTTACGCGAGCTGGGTTCAGACCGTTAAGGAGCTAATGAATTGGCTACTTAACAGTCTGAATCCACCATAACGACAAATATTGAGTGTTTTTTCGTCTAAAAACAAATAAAAGAAGATAGATCCAACCATCACGGCGGTCATGGTGAGTAATCGCTATGTATTAAGTTGATTGATATCGGTAGAATCCGTTTGCGGACTATACCGAGGGAATTTGCTTTAAGCAGAGCCCGTAGAGACTGAATATCAACTATCCAAACTTTGTAAAAAGATGGATAAAGCTACAGTCCGATCCCGCTTGTAAAAGCGGCGTTACGTATATTCGAAGTATATGTGGCTACAGTTGCGTGAGACAGGTTGGTCTCCTATCTACTGCAGGCGTTGATTCTTGAGAAGATTTGCTCCTAGTACGAGAGGACCGGAGTGAACTGACCTCTGGTGTACCTGTTGTCGCGCCCGCGGCATCGCAGGGTAGCTATGTTGGGAATGGATAACCTCTGAAAGCATCTAAGAGGGAAGCCAACTTCAAGATTAAGAATCGTTTGAGGCCCGTGAGAGATGATCACGTTGATAGGCACTAGGTGCAAGTTCAGTAATGAACTCAGCCGAGGTGTACTAATTAGCCGATCCTGTTGGGAAATTTAGAAATCGCTTGTTTTATCCTGTTACCTCCAGAGCAGTTCTGGGTAATGGTGAATGTATACGCAATATGTGAAGTTTTGAAGCTTCTGATCTGGTGACTTGACGCAGTGGAAACACCCGTTCTCATTCCGAACACGGCAGTTAAGCGCTGTAGTGCCGATGATAGTCCTTTGGGGCGAAAGTAGGTAGTCGCCAGTTCAGAGGCTTTAAGGAAAAAGCCGTCCATATGGACGGTTTTTTGCTATCTAGTAGTCATGCTTGACTATTTTTTGTTTTTTGTGTATCCTTTCGTCTAGATTTTGTTTCTTCGATATTTTGCAGTATGAACGAAGGGCGGGATATGTGTCGATCAGGACGATACACAATTTCCGTTTGTAGTTTGGATGAAGGAGGTGCTTTCTAAATACCTCTTCCGTGCGTGAAAGTGCCTTGTGTGCTTCGTCGCTGCTCCTATTTGTGACTGGGGCCGTCCGTCCCTTGCTCATAGTTAGTTGAGCGCTACTGCAGAATGGCCTCCACCAGTTACAGCAACTCGGTGGGGGCATTTTTTTATACCCCGAATACGTTATAATGAACTGAGTATGGGATGGGCATCTAAACGAAAAATTTTTATACTGACATCGATATTTGGAATACTGTTTCTTTTACTTTACATTCCGTTTTTATTTTTTTGGTATGAAGGACCTACTTGTTTTGATGGAAAACAAAATGGTGATGAGTTAGGAGTTGATTGCGGAGGCTCGTGTGCACTTCTGTGTATTGAGCAGGTAAAAGGTCCAGTAGTCTTATTTAAAGAAGTATTTGAAGTATCAAAGCAAGATCAGGTGTACTCAGTCGTTGCTTATATTGAAAATCAAAATATACTTTCTCAAGCAAAAAATGTTTCGTATAAATTTGAACTGTACAGTTCTAGTGGAGAGTTAATTACTGAGCGAACAGGACGAACTGATATTCCTAAAAACACACGCTTTGCAATATTTGAAGGAAACATCGCGACGTCAGTTGTGCCAACTCATGTCGAGTTTTTGTTTACAAGTATTCCGCGCTGGTATGACAATACCGATCCTGTACCAGAGATTCAGGTGCTTCAGAAAGCATTGCAAGATGAAGAGACTGCACCAAGGGCATTTGCCACCGTTTATAACAATTCATTACTCTCTTTTAGCCGAGTTGATTTTGTTGCTATTGTATACGACGAAAATAATCGTCCGATCGGTGCATCAAAAACATTTGTTAGTCCGCTTGTCCGAGGTGAAAGAAAGGGGATTGCGTTTACTTGGCCGCAGCCTCTTACAAGCGATGTGGTGTCCTGCACCCTTCCTATTGATGTAATGCTTGTGATCGATAGATCAGGGAGTATGAACGACGATAGCATGATTCCTCCACAACCGCTTACGGCAGTAAAAGAAGCGGCGGGTGCTTTTGTTAGCCAGCTGGAAGGGGATAATGTTGGTCTTGTTTCTTTTGCAACAGAAGCGACTGTTCCTGTCGAGGCGCCACTATCTTCAAATACCGCACTGGTAAGTCAAAAAATTCAAGATATTGAAATTAAGACACCAGATCACGAACAGCATACAAATTTAGCTGATGGAATTAAAAAGGCGATTGATGAATTGGGGTCTAGTCGTCAAAATTCTGAGTATCAGGATGTCATTATTGCACTGACAGATGGACTCGTGTCTCGACCCCTCAAAGAAGGTGATGAGATGTATTCAGAAACATATACGTTGTCTGTCGCAAAAGAAGCTCGTCTAAAAGGTATTAAAGTGTACGTAATAGGGCTGGGCGGTGCGGTGGATGGGGGATTCTTGCAACAAGTTTCTTCAACCCCGTCTGATTACTATTTTGCACCTGAACGTGAAGATGTGCATTCAGTCTATGCACAATTGGCAGAGTCACTTTGTAAAAATCGTCCGCAGGTGCTTGATATCATCCCTCAATTTATTGTTGAGTAATGCTTCTTCATTTTTTTAAAAAAATTGCTGCGGTGGATTGGCTGCTGCTTATCCCGGCAGTTCTCATTACTATTACTGGACTGGTGACGATGTATTCATATGGTGATGAGGCTATTTATTTTCAGCGCCAGCTTCTGTGGCTCATGGTATCTGTTGTTGTGTTTTTCATATTTTCAGCAATAGATTTTCGATTTTTACGCAGAACAGAAGTTGTGGTGTCGGTGTTTTTGATAATGTGCGCACTTCTCGCGGCGCTTTTTCTTTTTGGAACGATGGTTAAAGGTGCACAGAGTTGGTTCAGCTTTGGTTTGTTTAGTTTTCAGCCATCTGATCCAGCCAAGATTGCTGTGGTGATAATTTTGGCAAAGTATTTTACAAAGCGACATCGAGAGATAGCACACCTACGTCATATTATTATTTCCGGTTTCTATACGTTTATTGTATTTATTTTAGTTTTTTTACAGCCTGATTTTGGATCAGCTATTATTATATTTTTGTTATGGATCGGAATGGTGGCGGTATCAGGTATTTCAAAAAAGCACCTACTAGCCGTCTTTTTTATGGGAATTGTTGCATTTGGTGGACTGTGGATGTTTGCGTTTGAAGACTATCAAAAAGATCGGATTAAGACGTTTTTGTATCCTCTTGCGGATATACAAGGGAGTGGGTATAACGCATATCAATCAACAATCGCCGTTGGTTCAGGGCAGGTGTGGGGTAAGGGGGTGGGGTTTGGTACGCAATCAAAATTACAGTTTTTGCCTGAGTATCAGACAGACTTTATCTTTGCCGCTTATGCTGAAGAATGGGGATTTTTAGGTGTTATCGTATTGTTTTGTTTGTATGGGTTACTCATCTCTCGGCTGGTGTATAGTGCGTGGCACAGCGCAAGTAATTTTGAGGCGCTATTTATGGCTGGAATTGCAATTTTAATCACGACACATTTTACTATAAATGTTGGTATGAATATTGGGTTACTACCAGTAACCGGAATTACAGTTCCATTTATGAGTTATGGAGGAAGTCACTTGCTTACAGAGTATGTTGCATTGGCAGTAGTGAGTGCAATGCAAGTATACCGTCAAACTGTTCCAAGGGAGACTGCAGGGGCAGATGTTCTGGAGGTGTAGTTCCGCTGTCTTTTATCTGTACAGGCTTATAGTTTGCTCGATCATACTTTCGATATTAAATTCTTTGACGATTTTTTTCTGTACGTTAGTTCCAAGTTTTTTGGCGAGTTGCGGGTTGGTGTGCAGGGAAAGGATGGCGGAATGTAGGCTTTCTGCATTTCCTGGTTTGGTGAGAATGCCGGTTTTATTGTGCTCTATTATTTCTGGAATCCCGCCGACACGACTTGCGATGATGGGCACAGCTGTGCTGCCGGCTTCAAGGAGTACATAAGGGAGCGCTTCTGTTCGTGAAGGAAGGATAAAAATATCAAAGGCGGTCACGTATTCACGTGCCTGTGGAACTAGTCCTAGAAAGTATACTTTGTCAGTCATTTTAAGGGTTTTTGCGAGGTTTGTAAGGTTTTCCTGTTCTTCGCCATCGCCTATAATGACCAGGGCAATATTTTTATGCTTTTCTGCAATTTTAGAAAAACTATGGAGAAGAATATCAATACCTTTATTTTTATGCAGTTCAGCAATGGTGCCAATCCATATCCGTTCATGAATGAAAGGAGCGAGAAGGTGGCGAGACTTTTCTTTAGGGATAGGGGTAAAGTTTTCAATACCATTTCGTATGACCGTAATATTTTTTTCCATAAAGGGAAGGTGAGAGATGTCTAGTTTTGTTTTTTGAGATACCGCAATTGATTTGTGTGATAAAAATACGGTGAGCCATTGGAGTAGTTTGATAAATTTCCTACTATACCAAGAACGTTCTTCATTAAATGCCCAGCCGTGAGCGGTGAATATGATGTGTGGAACTCCGGCAGCTCGTGCTGCAATACTGCCCACAAGTCCAACCTTTGAGCTGTTGAGATGAACGATATCAGGCTTCTCTTTTTTAATGAGTCGATAGAGTTCTTTGAGCGTGTTTAGGTCACGCATAATATTCACGTCTCGATTGAGTGATTTTATTGTGATTGTTTTTACGCCAACTTGTGTGAGTTTTTTAAAAAAAGATCCATTACCACCAGCTGCTACTACCGGTGTATATCCTTGTGAAGATGCAGATACTGCTAGATCAAAAACATAACGCTGAGCACCTCCAAAAGTACTCTTGGTAATTATGTATAGTATTTTTTTGTGTGTTGGTGTATTCATTTACCTATAGTATATCAGCTATATTGTCTTTTTTGATATTGCCGTATAGTATGCATATATACGCTTGATTAGTAAAATGCACGTATCTAATACAAAAGAAAACATTTTTTTGTTTCTCGGAGACATCTTAATCTTTGTCATTTCCCTCTTTGGGATGCTCTTTTTTCGGTACCTTCAGGTTCCTGAGGTGGCTCTCGTATACTCTCACGTTATTCCGTTTTCTATCTTGTTTGTTGTGTGGGTACTTGTGTTCTTCATTGCGGGTCTATATGAAAAACACACTATATTATTAAAGAATAAGCTGTCCTCGATTATTTTAAATGCTCAAATTGTAAACAGCGTTATTGCTGTTTTGTTTTTTTATTTTATTCCATATTTTGGAATTACTCCGAAGACAAACCTTTTTATATATCTAGTGGTTTCATTTCCGTTTATCTTTGCTTGGAGGTTGTATGGATTTCCTTTTTTAGCAAAACATAAAAGGCAGTCTGCACTTCTTATTGGGGGTGGCCAGGATATGGTTGATTTGAAGCGGGAGGTAAATATGAATTCTCGGTATAAGTTTCATTTTGTGTCAAATATTGATCCGGATGATATCGGTGGTCTTGATTTTCAAGAGGAGATACTTAAGCAGGTGTATGCGAGCAATATACAAGTAGTCGCTGTTGACTTGAGTAGTGAAAAGATTGAACCGGTTCTTCCTCACTTATATAATCTTATTTTTTCAAAAATTCGTTTTATCGATGCATACAAGATTTATGAAGATATTTTTGATCGAGTGCCGTTATCATTGGTCCGGTATAATTGGTTTCTTGAAAACGTTTCGACATCTCCGCAAATTACGTACGGTGTTTTGAAACGGGTAATGGATGTAACCCTCGCTCTTGTTGTCGGGGTAGGTGCGTTAGCGGTATTTCCATTTGTGGTCTTGGCGATTAAGTTAGACGACAAAGGAAGTGTTTTTTTCTATCAAGATAGGATTGGTGAAAATAATCAACCGATACGGATAGTAAAGTTTAGAACGATGGGAGTTTCTGGTGGGGGAGAGAAAGACATTACAAAGGTGGGGGCATTTTTACGAAAAACTAGAATCGATGAACTGCCACAGTTATGGAATGTCTTGAAGGGGGACTTGTCGATGATTGGTCCGAGACCTGAAATACCGACACTTATTAATCAATACACAAAAGAGATTCCGTACTATAGTATTCGTCATTTAATTAAGCCGGGATTGTCTGGCTGGGCTCAGCTATATCACGAAAATCACCCACACCATCAGAGTGATGTTGTGGAGACAAAAGTTAAATTATCGTATGATTTGTACTACGTTAAAAATAGATCTTTTGTTCTTGATGTAAAAATTGCACTGAAAACCCTCAAGAAGATTGTTTCTCGGAGTGGATTATAGGATTATTTTTTTAAAAAATGAACAAAGAAAAAGTTGTGGTAACGGGAGGAGCGGGTTTCATCGGGTCAAATTTGGCAGCGCAGTTGCTTAGTGAAGGTTTTGAGGTGCATATTGTCGATACTTTGATTGGTGGAAAGAAAGAGCGAGTGCCAAATGAGGCACATTTACATAAAGTTGATATCAGGAGCAAAGAAGAACTCCTTCCTATCTTCGATGGTGCGCAGTACGTATTTCATTTAGCGGCATTGCCTCGAGTACAGTATTCTATTGAATTTCCGGAAGAGACAAGTAGTGTAAATGTCCTCGGTACACTTTCTGTATTAGAAGCAGCACGAGCGATGAGTGTGAAAAAGGTGGTTTACTCGGCTTCGAGTTCCGCATATGGTGACCAGGAAAAGCTTCCTTTAACTGAAGATATGGAAGCTCGGCCAAAAAGTCCGTACGGATTGCAAAAAAGAATTGGAGAGGAATACTGTGCAGTGTGGAGTGAGGTGTACGGGTTGCCAACTGTGAGCCTGCGATACTTTAATGTGTACGGACCGGGTCAAAGTGATGACGGAGCGTATGCATTGGTGATTGCAAAATTTTTGAAATCTCGCCGAGAAGGGAAACAGCTTACTATTACGGGAAATGGTGAACAAACTCGAGACTTTACGCACGTGCGGGATGTCGTGAGTGCAAATATTTTGGCTGCTCGATCAGAAAAGGTTGGTAAGGGGGAAATTATAAATATTGGAGCTGGAGCTAATCAGTCGATTAAATATATTGCCGAGCTTATTGGTGGTGAAGTTGAATATATTGATGCTCGGCTTGAGCCAAAAAATACGCTTGCTGATAATTCACGAGCGCAAGACCTGCTGGGCTGGGTGCCAACGATTTCAATTGAAGAGGGGATTCTTGATTTAAAAACAAGAGAAGGGAAAGGTGTGTAATTGATTTTTGTGCCTAATCGGTCTAGTATAGGCATACTTACCATGAAGTATAAGATACGAAGTATTATATTGATTGTTCTTACTGTGCTAGCGGGATATTTCCTGTATGCGTCTCAGGTCGGTACGGATGGTCTGGCTGCTCGTTTTCCATTTAAGTTAGGACTTGATTTGGCCGGAGGATCACAGCTGACGTATGAAGCAGATACTTCCGATATTCCTGAGTCTGAAGTGAATGATCGGCTAGATTCTTTACGACAAGTTATTGAGGTTCGTATAAGCAGACGCTTAGCTGCGGGTGCGCTTGGTGTGCTTGAAGCCAATATTCAACAAGAACAAAGTGTGTTTGCGAGTAGCCCACGTATGATTGTTGAGTTGCCGGGAGTGACTGATATAGAGCAGGCGGTTGAGATTATTGGTACGACGCCGGAGCTTGATTTTCGTTTGGTAAATGAAAATGCCTCTGAACAAGCTACGACAACAGAAGAAATTTTTGTGACAACAGGATTGACTGGCCGATTTATCGATCGGGCCTCAGTACAGTTTGCTGGAGCGGGAGGGTCAATGCAGGGAGTGAGGGAGCCAGTAGTGTCACTGCGTTTTAATAAAGAAGGAGCGAAATTATTTTCTGAAATCACAAAAGAGAACATTGGAAAACCGTTGGCTATTTTTCTTGACGGAGAACTAAAGTCGGCACCAGTCATTCGTGATGAAATTTCAAACGGTGAAGCGGTGATTAGTGGAAATTTTGATATTGATGAAGCAAAGCAACTCGTGGCTGACCTAAATCTAGGAGCTCTACCTGTTCCGATTGAGCTAGTTAGTACACAAAGTATAGGTCCTTCACTTGGCAAAGAAACAACTCGTGCGGACGTTGTTGCCGGTGCGTTAGGTCTTGGATTGATTATGCTATTTTTAATTTTCTGGTACCGATTGCCGGGTGTTGTGGCTAGCGTTTCGCTTCTGGGCTATGTGGCAATTATTCTCGTGCTATTTAAGCTTATTCCTGTCACGTTGACAGCGGCGGGTATTGCTGGGTTTATATTGTCTGTTGGTATGGCTGTTGATGCTAATGTAATTATCTTTGAGCGAATTAAAGAAGAGTTACGTGCTGGTAAAAAAATGAAAGAGGCGTTTGATGAAGGATTCTCTCGAGCCTGGTCTTCAATCCGAGATGCAAACATCTCTAGTCTTATTATCGCAGTTATTTTATTTTGGTTTGGAACATCGCTAGTAAAAGGATTTGCCCTTACGTTTGGATTGGGTGTGATTGTTTCGATGATTACTGCGATTACTGTTACAAAAGCGTATTTGTATGCTTTTGCCAAAGAAGAGCGAGGTACTGTATTGAATTTCTTGTTTGGAACAGGTATTCCGATTATAAGTAAGTGGCGTAGAGAAAAATAATATGTTTATTGTTGCATACAGAAAAATATTTTTTACAATCGGAGCGCTACTTGTCGCACTGTCTGTGTTTTTTGTGATTTATGATGGGCTTAATCTATCTATTGAATTTACTGGCGGATCAGTCGTAACTATTTCATATCCTGAAATAGAGCCTGTGCGTGAGCAGATCGAAACCGCGATTAGTGAGGTGGTGGTTGACACGGCGACAATTCGATCAGTTGGTGAAAATGGCTATAGTATTCGAACAAGGTTTCTCGAGGATAGTGAACGAGTGTTGTTACTTGAAGCGTTGCGTTTTGGTGGTGAATTTGTAGTGATAGAAGAAAATTTTAGTTCAGTCGGTCCATCTGTTGGAGCGGAACTTGTAAAAAAGACATTTGTGGCGATCGGATTAGCATCAATAGCAATTGTTCTTTTTGTGGCTTTTGCATTTCGAGGTATTTCAAAACCTATTTCCTCCTGGTGGTATGGTGGGATTGCGATCATTGCCCTTGTTCACGATGTCTTGATACCAACGGGATTGTTTGCATTTTTAGGTGTGGTTGTCGGTGCTCAAATTGACGTTCTGTTCGTAACTGCTCTCTTGGCTATACTTGGATATTCAGTAAACGATACAATTATTGTGTTTGATCGTATTCGAGAGAAGCTTAAATATAATGAGGATAAAAAAATTAAACAGTCACTTGAAGAGGTGGTAGGAAAGAGTTTGCAACAAACATACGCCCGGTCAATCAATACATCGTTGACTACATCCCTGGCACTTCTGGCGCTATATTTCTTTGGTGGCCAAACTACCCAGTATTTTGCACTTGTTCTCTTGGTCGGGGTAATTGCTGGTACGTATTCATCAATTTTTCTTGCGGGCCCTCTATTGGTGACCGTTGAAAAGGTTTTAAGAAAGCGTAAGTAAGAATAGCTAATCTGTTATAGTATATAAATATGGAGAATAAGAATTTTTCAATTAAAGAGGCGTACGCGGTAGGTTGGGAAAAAACAAAAAAGCATTTTTTCTTAATTATCGGGGCGCTGGTAGTAATGTTTTTTGTATCGTCAGCTATTTCATTATTAGGAGAACCGCTAACAGAAGATGCTCCACTTGTGGGGTTAATTTTTGGACTTGTTTCGATTGCTGTAATGCTGTTGTTTGGAATAGGGTATTATACGATTTTACTTAAGTCATACGATGGACAAGATGCTGATTTGTCTGATCTATTTTTGCACTTTGCTCTTGTGCCTAAATACGCTGTCGTGGTTGTTCTCTATGCCCTGATGGTGGTCGCTGGGATGGTTCTACTTATTATCCCTGGATTGTATTTTCTCGTTAAATATTGGTTTGTCTTGTTTGTGATGGTTGATACAAAAAAAGACATAATGACCGTCTTAAAAACAAGTGCGGGTATTTCCCGAGGTGTCTGGTGGAAGTTATTTGGTTTCTATATTGTCATCGCACTTACCAATACTGCCGGTATACTTTTGGCGGGCGTTGGACTTCTTGTCACTATCCCACTTACTGGATTTGCTACTGTACATGTATATCGACAGCTTGAGTATGTGACTAATGGAGCGATTGTGAAGGCGACAGATCATCACCCGCTTGTTGCTCAGAAAGAGGTCTAAATACGGCCTATAGTAAGCTTCTTTTCCCTCGCTTTTTTCCTTGACTTTTCAAGTTGGTTCTATATACTAGTGAAGACCCTTTAGTAATAAGGGGTATCAGATAGTTTCTGATTTTTTCTTGAAAATTTCATTGAGTATTATCTCGATGTTTTGTTTTCAGGGAGAGCTCTTTGAAAATAGAATGTATTCACATCGACAATTAATTTTGTCGTGTGCAAGTCTACAATATTTTAAAACAAATAATTCGAGCTAGGAAAAAATTGATATAGCAGGAACAAAAATAGTATTCTCTGTTTTGTTCCGTTTCGCCTAGTATTCCCTCAAAGGAATACAGGTCTTAATTTAGAGTTTGATCCTAGCTCAGGATGAACGCTGGCGGCGTGGATAAGGCATGCAAGTCAAACGATCCCTTCGGGGATAGTGGCAAACGGGGTAGTAACAGGTAGGAACGAACCCAGAAGTCAGGAATAACTAATCGAAAGGTTAGCTAATACTTGATAGTCTCTTCGGAGTAAAGATTTATCGCTTCTGGATCGGCCTGCCTCGTATCAGCTAGTTGGTAGGGTAATTGCCTACCAAGGCTATGACGCGTAGGGGAGGTGAGAGCCTGACCCCCACCATTGGCACTGCGACACTGGCCAAACACCTACGGGTGGCTGCAGTCGAGAATCTTCCGCAATGCACGAAAGTGTGACGGAGCGACGCCGCGTGGTTGATGAAGTCCTTCGGGATGTAAAAACCTTTTCTCAAGGAGGAAGTTTATTGACGTTACTTGAGGAATAAGGGGTTGCTAAACTCGTGCCAGCAGCAGCGGTAATACGAGTGCCCCAAGCGTTATCCGGAATTATTGGGCGTAAAGGGTGTGTAGGTGGTTGTATTAGTCTCACGTAAAAGCCTCCGGCTTAACTGGAGATCTGCGAGGGAAACGGTACAACTTGAGGATGCGAGGGGTGTACGGAACTCATGGTGTAGGGGTGAAATCCGTTGATATCATGGGGAACACCAAAAGCGAAGGCAGTACACTGGCGCATATCTGACACTGAAACACGAAAGCTAGGGTAGCGAACGGGATTAGATACCCCGGTAGTCCTAGCCCTAAACGATGATCGCTGGTTTTTCGGAGTATCGACCCTCTGAGAGACGAAGCTAACGCGTTAAGCGATCCGCCTGGGTAGTACGGCCGCAAGGCTAAAACTCAAAGGAATAGACGGGGACTTGCACAAGCAGTGGATCATGCGGTTTAATTCGATGATAAACGAAGAACCTTACCAAGGTTTGAAACCTAACTGAAAGCTCTAAGAAACGAGAGCCCTCTTCGGACAGTTAGGCAGGTGTTGCATGGCCGTCGTCAGTTCGTGGTTTGAACTGTTCCCTTAAGTGGGGTAACGAACGCAACCCTCGCTGCCAGTTATACGTGTCTGGCGGGACTGCCCCCTCATTTGGTACTACATTAATTTTGGTACTAGTTGAGGGGGAGGAAGGCGAGGATGACGCCAGGTCAGCATGACCCTTTGACACCTTGGGCTACACGCATGATACAATGGCGACTACAACAGGTTGCGACAGGGAAACCTTGAGCTAATCCTAAAAAGTCGCCTCAGTTCGGATTGAGGGCTGAAACTCGACCTCATGAAGTTGGAATTGCTAGTAATCGCGGGTCAGCTATACCGCGGTGAATACGTTCTCAAGTCTTGTACTCACCGCCCGTCAAGTCAAGGGAGTTGGGGGTACCCGAAGTCTAACCTCGGTTGGCCGACGGTAAACTCAATGACAGGGACTAAGTCGTAACAAGGCACGGCTAGCGGAAGCTGGTCGTGGAGTAATTCAAATCGAAATAATCCACTTTAGTTTAGTGGATGATCGGTCGATTGTGTGCCTCAATTGAGCACACAATAGGAAAATGATATTCATTCTTCAAAGTATATCTGACACTTGGAAAGACAGGTGCTTCGCAAGAGGTAAATGGAACGGAACAAAATAGAGAATAGTAAACAAGAGCGCACCAAAGGGTGCGTTTTTTGTATGGTAAAAAAAGATTGACAAAAATAATATATATGATATATTATTACCAACTCTGCATAAGGATGTGCAGAAAATAAAATGTTCTTTTTGAGAGAGGTTGCGACATGTCGGAACAGAACAACGGTCAGGGTGTGTCTCAGCAACAGGACGACGATGTTGACTGGATGCACGTCGCTTTTGCTGATGTGGTCTATGACGTTAGGGGGGCTGATGATACGCCTGCTATGGAGCCTGCGATCAATATGTCTCTCGAACCGCTTGCGCGAGATCTCGGGATCGAGTTGATCGACGATTGAACGGGGCGAGGGGGACATGGGAATAAGGACCTACTGATAAATCAGTAGGTCCTTTTTATTTACATTGACAATATAACATATATATGTTATATTGATAATGTTCTTTAACATTGTTCAGTACGTGCATGTGTGCGTACTGAGTCAGTATAACGTTTTTGGAGATTTGGAATGCAGAAGATCTTGCTCATCATTGTAACCGCTATGCTTACTATCGTGACCGCTCCGGCGCTCGCTGTTCCACTTGGAACGTTTGAGTTGCCAGCTTACAGTAACGATGTCACTGCCTACGGATGGAGTCTTGGAGTCGATACACAGCCGCAGAACGTGTCTGTGTTCACCCGTACTTACGCCTACAGCGGTGAGGAGTATACCGCTAGCGGGACAAGTAATTACGACCCAGAAGATATGGGGATGCTCTCCTTGTCAGGAGGAGACCCGCATCGTGGAACTGGTCGACAGACGGAAGTCTGGCGGACGGTGTCTGTTACTGAGGGCGATCAAATCGTCTTCGAGTGGGCGTTCTTAGGTGGAGACTATCTCCCGTATAATGACGTTGGTCTGTTCTACTTCCAAGGTGGCGGTGAAGATATTTCAAATAAGCTTTCAAACGTCTTTACTGTCGGTAGTTGGGGGGATACTGGATGGCAAAAATATGCTTTTACCGTTCCGGTTACTGACCCAAATGCCAGAATAGGTTTTCAGTCGAAAAATGACCGAGATGCGGGGTATCTCTCATGGTTATTGATTGACGATATTGTCAATCTTTCGGTTCTCAAGCCAAGGATAGCTACTCCAGAGCCGACGACGCTCGTGCTCGGGTTAGTTGGCGCGGGGATCGTGGCTTTCGGTCGTGGCCGGTGGTCTCGACGACCCAGTCAATGATAGTGCGATGCACGCAACAGGGCCGCTTTCTTTACAGGAAGCGGCTCTTTTTATGGTTGTTTATGTTGACAGAGTTATTGGTTGTGTTATAATAATAAAAGAATGGGTATTGTGCCCATTGTATCGAAATCGCCTTTTGGAGAACTAGAATGGTACGTTTTGTCCTTTGTCTTTTGGTCGTGAGCGCCTTCTTTTTTGTATCATCTACAAAAGCAGGTAGTACGGATGAGTGCATTGATGTGCTCATCAGTGCCTTGGTTCAAGTGGAGTCGGGCGGGGACGATCATGCAATTGGCGACAGAAATCTTGCCAACAAAGCATATGGCGCCCTGCAGATTAGGCGGCCCTGTATGGACGATGTAAATGAGCGTAATAAGACATCGCACAGGGCGGAAGACACTCTTGGTAATCGAAAGTTGTCGGTGTGGTGCTTCAGGGAGTATATGAAGCGTTATGCCACTAAAAGTCGGCTCGGACGTGAGCCTACCTTTGAAGACATGGCCCGCATATGGAATGGTGGACCGAATGGACACAGGAAAAAATCAACCAATAAATACTGGGGTAAGGTTCAGGAGGAGGTTGAACGTCAAAAGAAGGCTGATTGATAGCCATCAAGTACAAGTATGATCGGCGGAGCTGATCAGAAACGTACCAAAACCGCATGGGTCCTCCATGCGGTTTTATTTTATGTTGAGATATTAGAAGCGACTCCACTCTCTGTTTTTGTTGGTCTTGTTGCAATGATTTCAAGTGCGATTGTGTTTACTGCGAGCGCTATGTGGTGGCTGAGAAAATCAGCCGCACAAAGTTACTTTAAGGTGGGCGTGGCTGGATTTGTGGTAAAAAATATTTTTGATATCGTAAATACAACATTAATCTTTGGGCAAGTACACGCTACCCCAACAATTTATAACATTAAAATGTTGGCAGTAGAGCTTGGCGGGCAACTTACTCAAATGGCGTTTTGGATTTTTGTTTTCTTCTTTTTTGGATACGTTATTTCTCATTATGCTGGAAGTCAGCAACAAGATGGTACGTATTAATTAGTTTCTTAAGGACAGAACAAGTACTAAAAAAAAGATGTTTACGTCTCTTTTTCAGTACTTGTTCTAATGGTCTTTTTTTGCTATTTTAAGTGCTGTCCATTGAGGGGTAGATTTCTTGCGCGTGTAGCTCAGGTGGTTAGAGCGCGTCACTGATAATGACGAGGTCCCAGGTTCGAGTCCTGGCATGCGCACTGTACATAGTTGGTCTCTCGCTAGACGCGCTCTAAGCTAGGGTGGAGGATGCTTAGGTCACATCCTCCTGATAATGACGAGGTTTCGGGTTTATAAAAATACTCTGCTTTCCTGCAGGGAAGCCAGGTGGTGTGGTCACTCGAATTAAATATCTGTTGTGAGGTGGATTTTGTGTAGAGCTATTTTAGCACCATCCATAGTAACCAAAGGAGGAGGAGGTGTCCTGGGTAAAACCAATATAGCAGTGTTTGAGGTAGGCGCATTCCAATTTTTCTATTGTACAAAATAATAAAGGGAATGCTTAGCGGAGCTAAAAATTGAATGGTAAATAAGTTAATTTGTAACAGTAGTACAGTATAAAGTTGTGGAAGTAAGATAAGAAGTAGGGTACCAAGTGTTCGGTGTTGTAAAAAAATGCTGCTTGCTAATACGGTAAGTACTCCGTATGCTCCGTAGTCGAAGTGGAGCACTTCAGCAAATATGGCAATTGTGATAATGATTGGCAGTGATTGTTTAAGAGGAAGCTTATTCCAAAACATCACAACAAGGAGGCCGGCACTAAGGGTAAAAAATATATTAAGGATAAAGTAGCTAATGCCTGCGGTGTAATTTACCATAAGCATAAAGGGGAATTGTGATACAAGGGAGAAAATCAGGAGGCGTTTGAAATAAGCGTGTACGTTACTTGTTTTGGTGTATCCCTCCGCAATCATTAGTGCAAAAAGTGGGAAAGATATCCTGCCAATTATTCGAAAAAGTGTGACTTGCGGAAAGAAAACAATTCCAATATGGTCGATGACCATTGTTGTAATCGCAATAATCTTGAGGGATGAGGAAGATAGTGACATTTTTTTAAAATACATCACCCTCTAATTCCAATTAAGATGAGGTAGATAAGGTAAAACAAAACAAGTGTTAGTCCTTCTTTTCTTGAGAGTGTTTGCGTACCCCGTCTGACATAGATGTAGAGAATGATTGAACCCGCAAAGAGGAAGATAAAGTCAAAAAATAAATGAGTAGAGATGGCGATTGGTGCAATTAATCCTGCAATACCTAGTATACCAAGTAGGTCAAAGATGTTTGATCCGATAATATTTCCAACTGCAATGTTGGTATTTTTTTTGATGATGGCTCGAAGTGAAATAGTAACTTCGGGTATAGAAGTTCCAATACTAATGATGCTTAGTCCAATAAGCACTTCACTGACACCAGCTAGACGAGCTAGGTTTTCTGCGCCGTGCACAATCCACTCACTGCCGAAAAAGACGCCCACTAGACCTACTGCTATTAAAATAAGAGCAATGTACCAGGCTGTTGTGTCGGAGGATTCTTGGTGTTGAACAGCATCGGCGTCGTCTTTTCTTTTCACCATAAAGACAATCCAGGCTAAGAAAAGTAGAAAAAGAAGGACTGCTTCACCTCGAGCTATGCCGTCGAAGACTCCAGTAAGGGGAAGAAAAAGTACTGCGCCTGTGAAGGCGATAATGATGATGTTGAGTGGAAGATCGTAGTTTGTCCATGACTTTTTAAGTACAACCGGTGTTGCGAGGCTCAAAATTCCTAAAATACAAAAGATATTAAAAATATTTGAACCGAGTATGGTTCCAATCCCGATTGAGTTTCCTTCAAGAGCGGCAGTAATATTGATACTTAGTTCGGGGATAGATGTTCCAATTCCAACGATAACTACAGCGATCAACCACTCTGATAGGTGTAGAAAACGAGCAATCGAAACACTTCCTCTAATAACAAAATCAGCACCCTTGATGAGTATGAAAAAACCTGTTACAAAAAGAACGATAGAAATTATGATGCTGGTCATTGTTCTTAATAGTAGCAGAAGTATTTGAAGTTTGCTCCTTTGCTGGTATGATAGGCACTGTTAATTTTTAATATACATCTACATATTATGTCACTACGAAAAAAGACGAAGATTGTGGCAACAATCGGACCGGCAACAGAAAATGAAGTAATGTTTACAAAACTTGTTAAGGCAGGGCTTAATGTCGCTCGTCTTAACTTTTCTCACGGCGATCATCCAGAACATCAAAGAAAGGCCGATGTCATAAGAGCTGTTTCAAAAAAGCTCGACTTACCGATTGCTATTTTGCAAGACCTTTCTGGACCAAAGATCCGAACAGGTGAATTTTATCAAGAGCGAGTAAATTTAAAAAATGGATCAATTTTTATACTCACCACAAAAAAAATTGTCGGCGACGAAACAAAAGTTCACGTATCGTATAAACAGTTACCAAAAGAACTTAAGAAGGGGAGTATAGTGCTTCTTGATGATGGAAAAAAGAAACTGGAAGTTATCAGTACAACAGATACAGAGATAAAGACACGAGTGATTGATGGCGGTGAAACAAAAGGAAGGCGTGGAGTAAACTTGCCGGGCGCGTATCTTAATATAAGCTCAATTACCAAAAAGGACAGAGAAGACTTGCTGTTTGGTATTAAAAATGATGTGGAGTTTGTTGCGTTGTCTTTTGTGCGAAAGCCAGATGATGTTGAGGAACTTCGGGGGATGCTTAAGAAAGCAAAATCAAAAGCGTTAATTATTTCAAAGATTGAAACTCAAGAAGCGGTTGAAAATATAGATGAGATCATTGCTGCTTCTGACGGTGTTATGGTTGCTCGAGGTGACCTTGCAATTGAGGTGCCGGCACAAAAAGTTCCGATGATACAGAAGCAGATTATTAATAAGTGTAATCTGCTCGGTAAGCCGGTAATTACCGCAACGCAAATGCTTGAATCAATGATTCATTCTCCGGTACCAACTCGGGCTGAAGTTTCTGATATTGCAAACGCTATTATGGATGGCACTGATGCCGTAATGCTTTCAGAAGAAACAACGCTTGGAGAGTTTCCTCTGGAGGCTGTTGAAGTGATGACTCGTGTTGCAAGAGAGGTGGAAATGAGCACATCGAGTGACGTTGCATTCAGTGACAGTGTGCAGGGAGACGTGTCTGTTGCTGATGCGGTAACGTGTTCTGCTGTTAATATTGCACACGATGTCGGTGCGGTTGCTATCGTTGCTTTGACTGATTCTGGTTTTACCGCACGAATGCTTTCTCGCTTTAAACCTGATCCGCTTATTATTGCACTAACGGATAACGAAAAAACATATCTGCAGCTTGCACTGTCGTCTGGATGTGTACCGATACGTAGTAAAAAATACGAAACGATAAATGATATTTTTAAACTCGTTCGTGATTTTTGTAAAAAGCATAAAATTGGCACAAAAGGTGATCGAATTGTTATTGCTGCGGGTGCACCTTTTCACAAATTAGACAATCAAACAAATACGATCCTTATCGAGGAGCTTTAGAGGACATTATTGACTTAGGTAAGGGTGTGGTGGTAGGCTGGCGGATAGAAAGGAAGGTGTGGTATGCCATCAGGCTCAAAGTTGCAGACTGTTTTGTTGCACAGGCAACACTTTTGGGGATGCCTTGTGCGATATTCAGATGGGAGAATGGTATTAGAGAAAATACTAAGCAGTGTAGTTGTGGAAGAGGTCATTGCCGATGGAAGGGTGAGTTGGCGGTGGTGTGTGGCTGACGATTCTGTTTGGTTTGAGGTTGGGGTTGTTGGGGTTACTCTTCGCCCAACTCCGGACGTATTGTCGTCGACGGGAGAAGTGGTTGCTGTTTTTGACTCTTCTTGTGAATTCCAGAATGATTCCGCTGTTAAAATGGTTGAAGAATGGGAAAAAGGGGGGGGTATGTTGACAGTGCCCTGAATGACAAAAAAACAAAAGATCAGCTCTACGGGGCTGGTCTTTTTCTATTATCTTGTGAATAATTTATTTCATCCAAGGGGTACCCTTAGATTGTTTGCAGTGTCTTTTAGTAAAAAACGTTGGTATATTAAGTGTATGAACGTATTTAAAGGTAAAAAAATAACAGTTATGGGACTCGGCTTGCTCGGTGGCGCACTCAATGACGTGCGGTATTTAGCTAGTAAGGGTGCAGATCTACTTGTGACGGATTTAAAAAATGAAAAGGAGCTTGCGTCTTCTCTTGAAAAGCTTACAGAGTATACAAATATAAAATATCGATTAGGAGGGCATAATTTAGAAGATTTTCAAAATACGGACATGGTATTGCAGCCCGGGAATGTTCCTCTAGACTCGCCATTTCTACTTGAGGCAAGAAAAAATAATATACCGGTATATGTGAGCGAGTCGTTGTTTGCACAGTATGCGCCAGACGTAGTACTTGCCGGTGTTACTGGAACACGAGGAAAAACTACAACGACACATTTGTTATATGGGATTCTAAAAAAAGCACAGCTTAATAAAAGTAGTGTTTTTTTAGGTGGAAATATTAAAAATGTTTCAACGCTTGCTCTACTTGATCAAGTACAATCAGGAGACATTGTCGTACTCGAGCTTGATTCGTGGGCACTTCACGGAATGGGTGATGTGCAGAGAAGTCCGCAGGTAGCAGTGTTTACTACATTTATGCCAGATCATTTAAATTATTATAAAAACAATATAGATCTGTATTTAGCAGATAAGGCAAATATTTTTAAATTTCAACAAGAGGGAGATGTATTGGTGGTGGGAAGTGAAATATCTGTAATGCTTCAAAAAAAATACGGACGTGAAATCAAGTCAGATGTAGTAGTTGCTCGCGCTGCGGATGTGCCGGAGAATTGGCGGGTGCAGCTGCTCGGAGATCATAATCGTCTCAATATTGCCTGTGCGATTGGGGCTGCACGAGCATTGAGCGTGTCTGATGAGGTGATTAAAGAAATTGTTGAAAGTTTTGCTGGGGTAGAAGGGCGTTTGGAGTTTGTGCGAGAGTATAACGGAGTAAAAATATACAATGACACAACAGCCACGACTCCAGATGCAACTATTGCTGGACTTGAGGCACTTGGTAAAGAAAAAAATATTGTTTTAATTATGGGTGGAGCGGACAAGATGCTTGATATGGATAAGTTGGTGGCGAAGTTGCCTGTATATGTAAAAGAGGTAGTGCTGTTATCAGGAACTGGAACAGACAAGATAAGGGAAAATATTACTGACGTGCAAAAGAGTAGTGCGAGTACGTTGCAAGATGCTGTATTGAAAGCTGTTGAAGTTGCTGCGCAAGGGGATGTTATTTTATTCAGCCCTGCCTTTGCATCATTTGGGATGTTTACAAATGAATACGATCGGGGAGAGCAGTTTAATGCGGTGGTAAAAGGGCTGAAATAAAGGGTTTTACTTTTTTCGACTCAAGAATAAAATAATAAAAAAAGCGATGCTGGGGCATCGCTTTTGTGCAGTGACTGCGTCATGGGGCCAGGCTATTTTCCGCAAGCTCTGTCAAGAGACGATATAAGCCTTGCAGGTGTTCAGGGTTTTCTTTTTCATATACAAACGCAACTCCCCATAGATCGTGGGTATCTCCGTAATCAGTGGGGACCCTAACGCTCCGTCCAATCTCGAAGCATGCCTCGTATGCCGTACCTTTTTTCCAATACCACCAACCTTCTTCAATAGTCACATCGTCGGGTTGCTCTTCGGTGTGACGAAGGTTTCCGTTGGTATCAGAGTAAAAACAAAACACAAGGTTGGGCATGAAAGTATCTCCAGTTACAAGATTTTAATTCTAAGTATAGAGTAACATATAGTGTGAATTTGTCAACAATTATATTGAATGCGATAATATAAAAATATGACTGATGGTATAAACATACGCACAGCTAGTAAGATTTACTTTATTGGTATTGGAGGCATAGGTGTATCTGCCCTTGTTCGGTATATGATTGATCAAGGGAAGGTGGTTTCTGGTTCTGATAGGTCGGCAAGTATCGTTACTGAAAAGCTTGAAGAGATAGGTGTTGTTATTTACCCTGAACATAGTGCAGACAATGTGCCGCTAGATGTAGATCTAATCATATATACTATTGCAATTCCAGAAAACAATCCCGAGCGTCAACGGGCTCGAGAATTAGGTATTTCTGAAATGTCGTACCCAGAAGCTCTTGGACTGATCTCAAAAGATATGTTCACTATTGCGGTATCCGGAACTCACGGTAAAACGACGACCACCGCAATGTTGGCCGAAGCGCTCGTGGATGCTGATGTTTCTCCAACTGTTATTGTTGGGAGTTTATTAAAAGAGTCGGGGAGTAATTATATTCACGGTGAGAGTAAGTATTTAGTGGTTGAGGCCTGTGAGTATCGTCGATCGTTTGTAAATTTACGACCAAATATTTTTATCATTACCAACGTAGAAGCAGATCATCTCGATTATTATCGAGACATTAAAGATATCCAAAATGCGTTTAAGGAGGTGATACATAATATGGATGATGAAGGGGTGGTGGTGTGCAATCCAAACGATGAAAATGTTGCAAAAATTATTGAAGGGGTGTCGCCTGTAATTGTTGATTATTCACCGCACATTAAAGATGTCCAAAACATTTCAGTTCCTGGTGAATATAATAAGAGAAATGCAGCAGCCGCTTTTGCGGCATCTCAGCTAGTTGGAGTTTTGGCTGAAAAGTCACTACAGAGCTTGAGTAATTTTCACGGTACGTGGCGACGCTTTGATTTTAAAGGGGAGGCAAAAAATGGCGCACTTGTTTACGATGACTATGCTCATCATCCAACAGAAATACGCGCAGTGATTAGCGGGGTAAGAGAAAAATACCCCAAAAAGAAGTTGATTATTATTTTTCAACCACATCTCTATAGTCGAACAAGAGATTTTTTTGATGGTTTTATTAAAGAACTTTCTAAAGCAGATATGGTCGTTCTTTTGCCTGTGTATGCGGCGCGAGAGGAGTTTGATGTTGAAGTTTCTTCTGAAAAAATGTCCCAGTTACTTCCGAACGCTGTATTCGTTAGTGATTTTAATGAGGCGAAAAATATACTAGAAGAACAGGTTGATAAAAATACAATTGTAATGACAGTGGGAGCGGGGGATGTGTATAAGCTCGCAGACTTGTTGGTAAAGAAATAAGTGTCTTGTGTTAATATATAAAGTACGTATATATATTGTACTTATAATGTCTCAACACCCCTTTAAAATAGTTCTTTTCTTCTTTTTAACCATATCACTCCTCACAGGTTCTTTGTGGATAGCGCCTAGTCAAGTGTTTGGTGACGTTGCAACATACTACCCTAACACTGCAGGCAGTACAGCTTGGAAAGTATCCGACGACACTAGACCGTCAAGTGCCTTAGTCCTTGATTCAGAAACTGCGTATTCAGGCGCAGAACTCAATACAATATCAACAGATAATGCGAGCAGTGTTCATGGAGATGGTCAATTTGGTGGTACAAAGATACGTTACACTCTTTCAGAAGCAGCTGCTGATATAACTCAACTCGATATTACTATCTCTGTATCTGCTGAGAATTGGGACGGACCCGGGGATGTTTCACTTTATATTTGGAACTTTGATACCACTACGTGGGA
>Ga0222676_1000014_pt1 | contig 91442 bp, 97 predicted proteins | sample AntAcemetagen870_FD_179815 | JGI IMG/M metagenome (GOLD analysis project Ga0222676, IMG submission 179815) | Saline water microbial communities from Ace Lake, Antarctica - #870 | ecosystem: Environmental > Aquatic > Non-marine Saline and Alkaline > Saline | place: Antarctica: Ace Lake...
CGCCAAAGGGTACGCCAGGACTAATGAGGTCGACTTCCGTATCGGTAAAGTTGATGGGGAAGCCATGATGGTTACCAGCGACTTCAAACCAGGAAGAATCACCGCCGAGATTGAAAAAGACGTCGTGGTCGGATACAGCGTAGAATAACCAACACCAATTTCCTGTTGTGATTAGCCAGTAGTTATCTCCAAAGGACAGGCCTCCGTAGAAACAGTGAGTTCCACCCAGGACCAGCCTAAGTGGAAGCTGGAGGCATTTTGCTCCCGACTTCGGTCGGATGGTGCTTGGATTGATAAGATTGTTAAGAAGTAGAATATAGAACAAGTGTTACGGAGAGTAGGAGGACCTAGTAATAGTGGCTGACCCCATTTACTCAGGAAAAATAGAACACACTTTTGCTAGATATATTGTCCCTGTCTCCATTTACCCCATTTACTGCTGTCCCCTTGGTTCAATAATATTTCCCTAGACGTGTTGGAGATCTTGATCCTTGTTGACTAATGTGATCAAATGAAGGGATGACTTCGTCTCGCTCGTATTATTCAAATAAAATAGAAGAATTTTTGAAAGATGAAGAATCTTATATTTTAGGTGAGCTCGCAAGAAATCATTCGCATGATTTAGAGAATCTTCAGAGGAATGCTTGGATTAGTCAGATTCTGATTCTCAAAAAGTGTTTTGCAGATAGCCAGGAAGGGTATATTTTTTTTGAGTTTGCTATACCTCGTATGGGCAAAAGAGTTGATAATATAGTTATAATAGGAGACATTATTTTCGTTATAGAATTTAAAGTTGGTGATACCAGGCATGAAAAATATACGATAGACCAGGTTGTAGACTACTCTCTTGATCTAAAGAATTTTCATCAAGGAAGCCATGATCAGAAAATAATTCCTGTCGTCGTCTCAACTAACTCTGTGGAAAGGGAAAATCATATTAAGGAGGATAAAGACTCCTTATACGAAACTATTTTTGCCAACGAAAATAACCTACTTTCAGTTTTCAATTTTGGTTTACAAGAAAGAGGTGCCATAGATATTGATATTAACCAATGGAGCAACTCAGTGTATAAACCAACCCCTACAATCATTGAGGCAGCTCGGGCATTATATATGGGTCATAATGTGCAAGAGATTTCGAGATCTGACTCCGGTGCTATTAATCTGACAAAAACTACGGATTGCTTAAATGACATTATTGATAATTCAAAGCGAAACGAGAGAAAGTCCATCTGTTTCGTGACTGGAGTACCCGGGGCTGGTAAAACTCTGGCGGGACTTAATATTGCGAATACAAGGATGAAGATAGTTGATGATGAGAATGCAGTTTTCTTGTCAGGTAATGCTCCTCTGGTTGAGGTTTTAAGGGAAGCTTTAACAAGAGATAAAGTAGCTACTGAAAAAGAACGAGGGAATGCTATTACAAAAAAGGATGCTGCGAGGAAAACTCATTCTTTCATACAGAACATACATCATTTTCGTGATGAAGGTTTAGAATCAGATAAGCCACCTGCTGAAAAAGTAGTTATTTTTGATGAAGCCCAAAGAGCATGGACAGAAAAGCAGGTAAGTGCATTTATGAAAAAGAAGAAAGGTGTTTCTGATTTTTCTTATTCTGAACCTCATTTTTTGATTGATGTTATGAACAGACATAATGGGTGGTGTTCAGTTATCTGTTTGGTTGGAGGAGGCCAAGAAATCAATACTGGTGAAGCTGGACTAGAAGAGTGGGTACGGTCACTTAAAGATCATTTTCTTGATTGGGATGTGTATTTCTCAGATTTAGTCATAAGTGATTCGAATTATTTGGAAGATTCAGAAATTAAGGATTGGTTAGTAAATAATGGTGAACAGAAGAAAGAGCTGCACCTAGGCGTTTCTGTCCGCTCTTTTAGGTCGGAAAAGCTTTCGTCATTTATTCATGAGTTACTAGATTTAAATACTAATACAGCTAAAGAAACATACCAGATACTCAAAAATGATTACCCGATTAGAATCACTCGGGACTATGACCAGGCTAAGCAATGGGTTAAAGATCAGGCAAGAGGGTCTGAACGTTATGGAGTGATTGCATCTTCAAATGCTAGAAGGTTGAAAGCAATTGGGATAAATGTAAAGAATGGTATAGGTGTTTCTAACTGGTTTCTTGATAGTAAGGAAGATGTAAGGTCTTCATACTACCTGGAGGATATAGCAACGGAATTTGATGTTCAGGGCCTTGAGCTTGACTGGACCATTGTGTGTTGGGGCGCTGATTTATTTTATAGTAATGAAGAGTGGAAATATCAAACCTTTAAGGGGACAAAATGGCAAAATATAAATCAAGAAATGAAACGAAGATATCTGTTGAACGCTTACAGAGTGCTGCTTACGAGAGCGAGGCAGGGTATGGTCGTATTTATTCCAGAAGGCAGTGATGAAGATCCAACAAGAGTAAAGGAGTTTTATGATGGAACCTATAACTATCTAACTAAAGAGCTTGGAATTCAAGGATTGGTTTGATATAAATTGAGAAAATGGAGATGAAGTGGTACTGTTTTAATATATGAACGAATCGGCAGAATATAACGCCTTAGTTAAACGGATGAAGCAATTTTCTGCAGATCGTGATTGGTCGCAATTTCATGACCCTAAGAACTTAGCTATCTCACTTCAGCTCGAGGCTTCAGAGGTACTTGAACTTTTTCAGTGGACAAAAGACAACCAGATGAAACCGGGCAAGGATGAAGATATGGCGGATGAACTGGCAGATGTTCTGTACGGGCTCATTATGTTGTCTAATCATTACGAAATTGACTTAATGAAAGCTTTAGACAAAAAGATGTATAAAAACGAGCTAAAGTATCCAGTCGAAAAAGCGAAAGGTACGTCCGACAAGTATACTGAACTATAGTTATGCCAGAAAAATATATACTAGAGATCAAGAAATACAATTTTACAAGTAATTTGGAAAAAGAAATTGAAACAAATCACTTTGTTAAAAGCTGTTGGCCCCTTGTCTACATATTGAGCGACGATTCTATTAAGCAGGCATATGTAGGGGAAACAACAGACGCCTTATCACGGTTAAAGACACATTTAAAAAATAAAGAGAAAAGTACTCTGAAAACTGCTCGCTTGATCATGAGTGACAAGTTCAATAAATCTGCAACTTTGGATATTGAATCAAACTTAATCAAGTATTTAGCAGGCGATGGGAAATTTACGTTATTAAACGGGAATATTGGATTGGCAAATCATACTTATTATCAAAAAAAAGAGGTGTATTGGGAAATCTTTAAAACCCTCTGGTCTGAATTAAAATCTGAAGGAATTGTTAATTCTTCAATAGACAAGATTAACAACTCTGACCGTTTTAAGTATTCACCATACAAGACACTTACACCTGACCAGAGGGAAGGTTTAGTGACTATTATCACATCTTTGCTTGACCAGACAACAAATACTATTTTGGTTCAAGGTGGGGCGGGTACTGGCAAGACAATTCTAGCGACTTATTTATTTACAATTTTGCATTGTGAGCTTGATGATTTGGATTTAAGTGAATTTGATGAAGAAGCAGTAAATTTTATTCACTTAGTACAGCAATTAAAAAAGCAATATCCGACACCCAAAGCGGCTTTAGTTATCCCTATGGCAAATTTCCGTAAGACAATCGGAAATGTCTTTGCAAATATCAGAGGTCTGCGTTCGGGTATGGTTATTGGTCCCGCAGAGATTGCAAAAGACAATTTTGACCTACTGGTTGTTGACGAGTCACACCGGCTAAGGCGTCGGATTAACCTCGGGGCTTATTTTGGTGCGTTTGATAAAGTAAATGCAAGACTAGATTTACCCAAAGAGTCTGGAGATGAGTTAGATTGGGTTTTAAAACAAAGCTCTAAAAGCCTTCTTTTTTACGATATCAACCAGTCAATTAAGCCTTCTGATGTAGAAAGTAGTAAATTTGAAGTTATAAAAGCAAGGGAGTCAACTATAAACATAACTTTAAAATCACAACTACGCTCAGAGGGTGGTAATGATTACGTTTCCTATGTCGATAGGTTGCTGCATAGCGATTTAGGTACTGCAGACACTGAGTTCAAATCAAACGCTTATGAATTTGTTCAGTTTGAATCTTTAGAGGAGATGGTCTCAGAGATTAAAGATCGCAACAAGCAGTTTAGCTTATCTCGACTAGTCGCTGGCTTTTCTTGGGCTTGGATTTCAAATAAAAAAGGACAGGAAGACTCACACGACATTGTCATTGGCGATACAAAATTACGTTGGAATGGAACTAATATCGATTGGGTAAATTCTGCTAATGCAATTAACGAGGTGGGCTGTATACATACAACCCAAGGTTACGATTTGAATTACGCCGGTATAATTTTTGGTAATGAGATTTCATACGATAAAGATTCGAAACAGATAGTTATTAAAGCTGAAAATTATCATGACAAAAATGGACAGCACAAAACTCTCGCTCCAGCCGAATTGAGAGAATTCATACTCAACATTTATAAAACGTTGCTGTTACGTTCTATTAAAGGAACCTATGTTTACGTTTGTGACCCTGAACTGAGAGCCTACTTTAAAGAACATATACTTACCAGATCAGCAAAGACACCAGTGAAAAGTGATCAGGTAGCAGTTGCTGAAGAGTCAATAATGTCACCCTACGCAGGAAATATGGTCTCGGTACCACTTTACGATTCAATCGGTTGTGGTGAACAGATGTACGCCGACTCTAATAGTGTAGAAGACGTAGAGGTACCCGCTTGGCTTATCAAACCTGGTGCTAAGTATTTTGCGCTACGCACCAAGGGAGACTCGATGAACAAACTAGATATAAATGACGGCGATATTATCCTGTGTCAAAAGAACTATCAGGCGTCGAGTGGGAGTAATGCTGTCGTGCTTATAGGTGAAGATGCTACCCTAAAGAAGATTAAGTATGAGAAAGATGGACTTATTTTGACTCCACAGTCGACAAATTTAACACATCAAATACTCAAACTGACTGAAGATGATGAGGAATTTAAAGTACTGGGAGTATTTGTGTGCAAGCTGTAAGATGTAAAATTTTATAAATTATGACTAGTATTAAAATAGAAAATTTATCCGAGTAAAAGGGGACAGGGACAATTAAACTCAAAAATCTGTGTCTTAATTTTCTTTAGAATGTTACGTTGATTTATATCAAGTACTGATATAATAAAACATCTGTGGAGGAAGACCCTCCGAATAAATTAAACATGAATCCGAAACAAACAGTAAAAATATTTTTAGTTGAGGGGAACCCCACTGGACTTCGTACACTAGAACTATTTAATTGGAATGGTAAAGGAGTGATAATTCCCAGGGATCGGGTAGAAGCTTCGCTAGATAGAAATGATTTAAGCACGCAAGGTGTGTATTTGCTGATTGGTGAGTCAGATGATGGTGAGGGAATGATTTACATCGGGGAAAGCGAAAATCTCAAGGACAGAGTTCGATCTCATAACAAAACTAAAGACTTTTGGGATACGGCCATATGCTTCTTTTCTAAAGACGGAAACCTGAACAAAGCTCATGTTAAATATCTAGAAGAATTACTCATTGCTGAGTCGAAAGAGGCTGGGCGTATGAAGATAGAAAATGGTAATCAGCCACGAAATACTCGATTGGCCGAGTCAGACGAAGCCGAAGTACTAATGTTCGCTGAAAATATTAAGCTAATACTTTCAACTGTTGGATATGCTTTTCTTAAAAAGCCAGCGGAGTACGAGGGTGACAAGAAAGAACTTTTTATCTGTAAAGGGCCAGATGCAGAAGCCCGAGGTTTCTATTCAAGTGAGGGTGTTGTTGTTCTTAAAGATTCGTTAGTTAGGAAAGAGGTGGCTGATAGTGCTAAAGACAGGCCTCTAAAGAGGCGACCAGCACTTCTTTCTGACGGTTCACTTAAGGATTACAACGAAGCATCATATATATTTACCAAAGATGTAGTTTTTTCCAGCCCGTCAAATGCCGCTCAGAACGTGCTTGCACGTAATGCAAATGGCTGGACAGAATGGAAGCGAGAGAGCGACGGTAAGACACTGGACGAGGTATATAGGCAGGGTTAGCTGTAAAAGCACGCTCCGCCTAGGACGGTCCTAAACAAACTGACATTTTACACTAGAAAGAAAAAACCGTACTATTTAAGAATGAAAAAAAGACTATAACCGCTCACGACCGTAGATAAATGTTGACATGAGTTGTATTTATTGTAGTATAAAGAATATTCTGAGAATTTTTGGTGAGTTAAATGAAAATTTTAAACATGATTAAAAATTATACGGAGTGCATTGAAGTTAAATGTAGAGACGGTAAATTTTTAAATAAGGTCATTATTTTCATTTTGGCGCCGCAGATAGTAGCGTCTATTGTCACTGGCTTTAGTCTAAAAGAAGTGTGGGAAACGCGAAATTGTCCTCAAAGTAATCTCAAGAAGCTTTTTTTGAGAAACTTCATAATTTGGATTATTGCCGTATTATGGTTTTGGGGTTTTTGGCTTATTGTTTTCCCTTCAATCATCTATGTTACTAATGTATGGATTTCAAAAATCCTTTAACTGCTCAACAACGCATAACCAATGCCTTGTCGAGCAGTTTTCTTTTACAAACTAATAAAATACTAACTTTTACCAGAAGGCTGTGTAAAAGGGTAAAAGGGCACAGGGACAATAAAACTTGAAAACTGGGTCTAATTTTATTTAAATTCCTCCGGAGTGGTAATGGGTGGTAATGGGGACAGTCACGATTAAATCTAAAAACTTATTGCATAGTATTTATGACACGTCTTGCACGAGTAAATATAGGTAATAAAATATATTACTTTATAAATCGTGGGCACTTCGACTAGGAGAGTCCTGGGCAAAGTCCACCCACGTGATATAGTTTTTTTAATATATGAAAAAGAGTCAGAATTCAAACAGAAAAAAAGGATCTAAAGAAGTGGGTCACATTAAAGAGGTACAAAGCGTCGTTAGAAAAGCTATGACTGAAGTCATCAGTTACTTGAAAACTAGTGAAGTCCCGACTTCGGAAGAAGCGCACACCTTGATTGAGACTACGTTAAATAAATATAACTGCCATTCACCACATGGGTACGTAGTAGCCGGCGGCAAACAAAGCACCGAACCACACGAAAAGGGCCAGGGACACATTAAAAAAGGTGTGCCAATTGTCATTGACATTTTTCCGCAATCCAAAAAGAGTGGGTACTTTGCCGACATGAGTCGTACTGTTTGTATTGGAAAGCCTCCATCTGAATTACAGAAAATGTATGATGCTGTTTTGGCAGCCCAAGAATTGGCTATTTCGATGGTCAAGCCAGGCGTGTCCATCAAAGAAATGCAATATATAGTTGAGGAATTTTTTGATACTCAAGGATATATAACTTCTGGCGTTGGCAAAGAGTTTGAATTTGCTGAAGGTTTTGTGCATGGCCTAGGCCACGGTGTCGGATTGCAAGTACATGAGGAACCACACCTGAGCAGGCGCGGATCTGGGTTATTACAAGAAGGAGACGTAATCACCATTGAACCGGGATTATATTATAAAAATATTGGTGGGATACGGATAGAAGATATGCTTTTGGTAACTGCCAATGGTTCAAGAAACTTAACAAATTTTTCTAAAACTTTTGAAATTTAAATTATCAAGGGATAATGGAGTCAGGACCCATTTATAGACAGGAATTAGTAGCAAGCCAGCAAAAGAATAGCTCCTGACCCTATTTTCCTCAACACCTGTGTTGTGTTTGTGATAAAATGTTGATTATGGCGAAGAAAAAGCAACAAGAATTGGTAATTTTCAAAGGGAAAAACGGGCAAGTGAAATTGCGCGGTGACTTTCATAATGAGACTATTTGGGCGACTCAGGCTGAGATTGCTAAACTGTTTGGAGCTGAACGTTCTGTAATCACTAAACATATTGGAAACATTTTTAAAGACGGGGAATTACAAGAAGATTCAGTATGTGCAAAATTTGCACATACTGCCAGTGATGGAAAAACGTATAAAGTACAAGCTTATAATCTCGACATTATTTTGGCTGTAGGTTACCGAACTAATTCTTTGCAAGCTATTGAATTTAGAAAGTGGTCTACTTCAGTACTACGTCAACACATCACTCAAGGGTTTACAATTAATCGATCTCAATTAGCTAATAATTACGATGCTTTCATGGAAGCTGTCGATAAGACTCGATCCTTGTTACCAGCTGAGTCAGAAATGAACGCTGGCTCGGTGCTCGAGTTGGTGCAGCTTTTTGCTGATACCTGGTTCTCACTCGAAGCTTATGATAAAGAACTACTTGCTCCAGGTAAGGTAAGTAAAAAGCGGGTAAAGCTCAATGCAGAAGAGCTACTGGAAGGTATTGTTGTTCTAAAGAGTGAGTTGGTTAAGAAAGGGGAGGCAAGTGAAAATTTTGCTCAAGAACGCAATCGTGAAAGCATTGAAGGGATAGTTGGTAATGTAATGCAGAGTTTTGGTGGTAAGGCTGTGTATTCGAGCGTCGAAGAGAAAGCTGCTCACTTAATGTATTTCATTATAAAAAACCACCCCTTCGTAGATGGAAACAAGCGCTCAGGAGCATACTCTTTTGTCTGGTTCCTGAAGAAAGCCCGAGTGCTTGATATAAACCGCTTGACTCCATCAGCTCTTACCGCTCTTACTCTTTTGGTAGCAGAAAGTGATCCAAAGGATAAAGAAAAGATGATTACCTTAGTCACAATGCTTATCTCAGGTCCAAAACGAAAGAAGTAGGAATAAAAGGGGACAGTGACAATAAAACTTTAAATCTGGGTCTTGATTTATACAACTCTGGTAGTCCGGCTTTCGGGTTTACTAACCCCTTCAATATAAGTCGTACGACGACTTATACAGCTACAAATTTGATATAATGTTTGTATATGAAACAAATCATAATTGTTGGTTTTAGCGTGCTGGTTATTGGATATGTTGGTTTTTTATTTTTAAATCCGGATAGCTATAATGAGGAGCAGGGGGATGGTACTTATAGTCAGGAACAGGGGCAAGAAGAGGTTGCTGTTGTTGATGGGTATACTTCCGATATTATCAAGATCACTGCACCAACTGTGGGTGCTGTAGTAGGTAGCCCATTGATGGTCAGTGGCGAAGCACGGGGGTATTGGTTTTTTGAAGCGTCTGCACCGGTTGTGGTGACTAACTGGAATGGGCTCATTATTGGAGAAGGGTTTATCCAAGCTCAAGAGGACTGGATGACTGAAGACTTCGTGCCGTTTACCGGCGAGATTACCTACACACAAGAAGCGACGCCGTACAGTGCAACAGGAACAGTTATCTTCATGCGTGACAACCCGTCAGGCTTACCAGAAAACGACGCAGCCATTGAAGTAACAGTGCAATTACAAAAACCATAGTCCACAGAGCTAGAACCATTAAGATTTGCTAGGTCTTGCCTAGACGAATCTGTACTTGTCACTTTTTTCTTGCTATTTCATTTACGAGATAAATGGGGTAACAACATTTTCAACAGAGATATTTTTTAACTGTAGCTAAAGTATCAGTGATATACTGATTTAGTTGACTCAAATTTCAGACTACTCAGTAATACCTAACCAGGTACTGGCGAGCTAATTATCTTAAAATCAAATCCGTGTTAGAATCTCCTCCGTAGATATTATGGGCCCTTAGCTCATCCGGTAGAGTGCTTCCATGGCATGGAAGAGGTGAGCGGTTCAAGTCCGCTAGGGTCCACCACTCGTTTTGATTTAAAGGTATATGGTTAATCAAACAAACATCTTTACCAGCTTTTCGTAGGTATCAAGATGATCAGTTACTGGCACAGTTTCGATAACACCTATTACCACTTCATCGTTTCCGCCAGGATAAAGTCCGTCGCCAAAATATATACATTCATCCTTGTCCCAACCTTTGAGGTCAATTAATTTCTGCACGTTGGAACCCTTATGACGATCTTTATGTATGTAGTCTAGGCTGGTAGAACCTCCAATTTTAACTATTAAATCCTCTGAAATAAATGCAAACTTTAACAGAAAATCCTCTCTCTTTTTCCTGTCCGGGTCGTAAACTTTCTTGTATTCTAATGGTGCAGTGTTACCGACTGGACTGAAAGTGATTTGCGATCCTCGATCTTCAATTGGATTCCAATCTGGATTTGGCTTAGTTTCTAACGTATCAATTATTTGATTTATGTGTCTGATTATTTCGTTTTTATGTGTCTTTGAAAGATCTGGATTCTTCCACAGTTCCACGTTATTTTTATCATTAGCATGATTTCCATTGTTACCTAAATAGTAAGCGTTTAGATTATTGGTTTGCCAAACAATTTTATCCAACTCCTGACCGGATACGACAACAATGTCTTTGTCTAGTGAAGATAAAAGGTCAGTCATTTCTGGCAATATAGGCTGCCTCGACGGGGCAATTGTCATGTCCATGTCGAAGAAAAGATATTTATATTTAGTCATATGTCTATTTTAAACATATTTCTATTGGCTGTAAATTCACAGCGCTACTGATTATTCATTGTGAGTCTGTTACAATAATTTATATGACATTTTTTATAGTTTTAGTGACGATTCTACAAAGTTTTTCCACTTCTTTAGGAGTAGGATCTTCCACATTAGCCATTATCAATTTCTTTGTCGCCATATCTGACGGCAAAATAGACGAAACCGAAAGAAAAATGATGGGAGTCACGTACGTAATCCTCAGAGTAGCTATGTTACTTATTTTAGTAACCTCAGTTGTTCTCCTGGCCTACCAATTCGCTGAATCCAGTTTCTCAACTTTTGCTTGGGCGCAATTAATAGCTTTGTTAGTTCTCTTTATTAATGCGATGCTTATGTCAGCTCGCTTAATGCCTAGTACATTTGGCCCAGCCCTCCAAGCGGGAAGTTGGTACACATTAGGAACCTTAGCTCCTTTACAATTGCTCGGCCTTACAGATTTTACGCTAGCTCAATTTTTAATGGCTTACGTTACTTGGTTGATCCTGGCTGTTGGAATAGTAAATGGTGTAATGGCTATTTTAAAATCAAAGAAATAGTAAGGCTTAATCGGTCAAAAAAGCACACCACTTGGGTGGGCTTTTTTCTATTTGCTCATTACCTCACCGGGCTTACGACTATAGATGATCGGTATCAGTACCAAAGTAATTATTACTGAAAATACTAAACCAAACATTACGGCGTAGGCTAGTGGAGCCCATAAGTCTCCAGCGAAAGTAAGCGGGATCATACCAAAAACTGTGGTGATAGTGGTCAGAAGTATCGGACGTAGTCTGTTTGAAGCAGCGTCTAACACCACTTCACGAACACTTTTATCTGGTGTCCTTACTCTCATCTTGTTCATCATGTCGATTAGTAGAATGGAGTTATTTACCACGATTCCGGACAAGGCGATAAAGCCCATCATTGAAGGGAACGAAAGAGTGTTTTGCGTAATTGCCAGGCCAACCATAATACCAATCAAAGAGTAGGGAAGAATAGAGAGTACGTATCTCATGTGTAGGTAAGAATTGAACTGCAGAGTCAAAATACCCACCATTAGTGCAACACCTACTAACAAAGCTATAAACATTTCAATAAACGCTCGATTTGAATCATCACTTTCTCCTCCTCCTGTACTAAGAACAATTCCGTCAGAAATATCTAGCTCAGACTTAATTCTCTCAATAGCTTGAGCTTGTATTTCGCGGGCATTTCCGCCGTCAGTTACGTCCGCTGTTACCGACACCACTCGTTTTCCACCTTCGTGAGAAATTACCGAACTAGACTCTCGCATGGTTATTGCAACAAGACTAGAAAGTGGAACATTTCCGTTTGGTGTTTGGATCGTGATTCCAGTTAGAGCGTTAATGGTTGTGATGTTTGAGTTTTCACTAGTAGCATTATCTGAGTTGTCTACATTTAATTTAACTAACACCTCAATGTCTTCATCTAGGGTGGTCAAAGAAGTGGCCTCCGACCCAAACAGAGCCGTTCTGGCGACCTGAGATACAGCAAAAGGACTAATCCCTAAGGAAGTAGCTTTTTCTCGATTTAATTCGAGTACAAACTCTGTACTATTGTTATTGGTACTAGTCTCAACACTTACCACATTTGTGATTGACTTAAAGATTTGCGCTGATTCGTTAGCTAAAGTTGTGAGTTCGCTTAAATCGTCGCCCAGAAACTTTACGATAATAGCTGCCCCGGTTGGTGGTCCATTACTAGGTTGGTTCACTGTTACCTTTAAGTCCGAAAGCACACTGGTCTGTTGTCGTAAATCCTCTACTATTTGGGTACTGTTCCTTTCGCGGTCCACATTAAGGTTTACAAATATATTAGCCAGCTTTTCTCCAGTCCCACCAAACCCAAATTGGCTGCCGCTTCCGACAGTTACTGTAAAGGAATCAATTTCAGTTTCGTCGTACAAAAGCTCTTCAACTCTTCTTACAGCAATGTCAGTAACATCTTTAACTGTTCCTTCAGGTTTTTCAATTTCAATAACTAGATAATCAATATCACTTTGCTCAAAGAAGATAATTTTTACTAGGTTTACCGAAGGAAGTACAGCACCAGCCAGAGACGCAGAAGCCACCACTGTAACAACCATCATCGGGAACCAAACTAGTTTTCTCTTTAAATCAGACCAATTACGCTGCTTCTTAAGAGCGTAGGTTTTTTGACCTATTAAATAGGTTAAGGGGGCAGCTAATAATCCAGCAAATACGTTTATTGGTAAAAAGATGGCAAAAACTAACGAGGAAAAAATTACTGATAGAAATATATTTTCTTTTTCCGTATCACCAATAATTATATCTAACTTGCTTCGATACCAAGATTCAAATTTATGTGCAAATGCAGCCTGTTTTTCTTCAAATCTATTAGTATTTTTTCGATGTAGAAATGTCGACGCAATTAAAGGTAGTATCGCAAGTGATACAAATAAAGACGCAAATAGCAGGAAAATAAGCGTGAACGGAATACTGGCTATAAACTGTCCAGTTACTCCTGAAACAATAAACAAACCGGCAAACATCGAAACCGTAGTTAATGTTCCAGAAATCAACGGGGCTGAAAACTCTCTAATAGTTGCAATAGCCGCCTCTTTTTTATCTATTTCTGGGTTGTCTTTCATCTTGCGGTTGATCCCCTCAATCATCACAATGGCTGAGTCTACTAAAATACCAATACCAAGAATAAGTGAAAAGAGACTTAAGAAGTTGATTGTGTTACCAGAAAAATATAGACCAATAAAACCAAACAAAAATGACAAAGGTATGGCGGTACCCGCCAGTAGCCCTTCACGCCAACCAATTGCAATCACTAGCAAAATAACAACTAGAGTTACCGTCTGTAAGCCAGAGCTAGAAAGCTTTATCAGGTCTGTATTAATGTCTTTACCAGCATCAAGGATGGTGACAGCCGTAAGTCCATGTAACAGTTCGCCTTGAGGTTTAAGCTCATCAATTCGGTCGTTAACTGCAGCTGTGATTTTGGTAATGTCTCCACCTGACTGCTTAAAAATATTCAGTGAAATTGAGTTTTGTGAAGGAGAGCCATTGAGACTGAGTCGAGACAGAGTACTAGCCGGTGCTAGACCATCTTCTATAACCGCAACGTCTTTTACATAAATAGGTTGGCCACCACGAGTTGCTACACCAATATTGCGTATTTGTCCTGGATCGGTAATGTCGCCTTCAAAGGCTACATTGTAAGACACGCCGTCATTAACTATTTGACCGATTGGGAAGGTGAGGTTTGCATTTCTTATAGCTGAAGTTATTTCTCCTAGGGAAAGCTGAAACCGTTCTAACGATTCTTGGTTAACAATAACGGTGATCTCTCGGTCTTGAACACCCGACACCTCAACTCTTGAAACACCAGCCACAGACTCTAGCTCTCGCTCTACATCGTCAGACAAATCACTAAAAGCAAATATTGACAAATCTCCAGAAATGGCAATTGTCATGATAGGCTGGTCGACGAAGTCTACCTCCGACACGGACGGATCTTCAGCTGCGTCAGGTAAGTCAGGTTTAATGCCGTCAATTTCGTCTTTTAAGTCTAAAATAGAGCGGTCCAAATCAGCGTTAGCGTCGAACTCGACCACAATACTAGACAAACCCTCTCTAGAAGTAGAGGTAATTTTATTTACATTTTCTAAGCTGGTTAGCCCGCGTTCTATTTCATTTGTTATGAGCGACTCAACATCTGCGGCTGGAGCACCAGGTAAGAAGGTGTTAACAACCCCAACCGGAATAACAACCTCGGGAGCAGACTCTTTAGGAATGGAAATCAAACTGTATGTACCAATTCCAATCAGGGCTACTAAAAATAAGTAGGCAAAACGATTATTTCTGATGAAGAATTCCCACATACTAATTAATTATTTTAACTTCTTCTCCCTCAACTAAACCACGAGAATCAACTACAAACTGATCAGTATTAGAGACACCTTCAAGTACTTCGACTGAGTTTCCAAAAATATTACCCAGCACCACCGCGCGACTCACCAGCACGTCATTTTCTACCATAAACACCGAACCATTTTCCCGGTCAAATTTCACTGCGGTTAAGGGAATTCTAATGGTTTCGTTTCTTATATTGCCTAAACTTATTTCTTTAGTAATTCGCACTGTATCTCCATTTTTTATACCAGCTCCTTCAATAGCTATCCGGACTTCTGTTTTTCTAGTCGCACTATCTACCGCAGGTGCGATTTCAGTTATAATTCCTTCAATGGTTTCTTCAATCATCACGATGTCTCCTTCACTCAATAGATTTAGTTCATTGTCACTAATGTAGGTCACGACTTCAAGAGCATTGTTATTCGCGACAATTGCGACCTGAGAAAATGAGTTTATGAAATCTCCAGTTCTGAGCGAAATAGCGTTTACCGTGCCTGCAATCGGAGTACGCAAAACTGTCTTAGAAAGATTGGCTTGAGCAGCTCTAAGTGAGCCAAGTGCTTGCTTAACTTGAGCATCTGCAGCTGAAGCAGTACCGCCAGTAGCTGAAGCATTTGCTCTCTCAAGAGCTTCAGTTGCACTAATCAGCTCACCCCTAGCACTATCAATGCTCGACAGCGTGCCCAGAAGCGATCCTCGTAGATTTGAAAATATCAACTCATCAGACGCATAATCTTCATCTCTTTTTTGATCAAAAACAAATAAAAATATGTCTAGAAAAGCAATAGTTCGTTGTACATTAGCTCTTGAGTACGACAGCATCTCTAGCAGATCAGGTTCATCAGGTGTAACCGAATCGACTCTTCTGTTCCACTCAGGCAAAAGGTCTTGGTAAGCTACTCTTTCGTTATTCAAATCTGGAGTCCGACCCTGTCCGCCGACCCTGAGTCCAGGGATGGTTGAATTTGGGTTAGAGAAATAATTATCAATATTTGAGACTACCACACTATTTGCTGTCGTATAAGCTGAACGGACTGTATTAATAGCGCTTAGTCTTGCATTAAACAGTCTTGTCTCTGCCTCAGATGTACCAAAGTTAGTTTGAGCGGCGGCAGCTTGAGCTGCTTCGTAGACTCCTTCAGCTTGCAGCACAGAAGCTCGTTCTGAGGCGTTTTCTAGAGTCATTAAAATAGTACCCGCTGAAACTTGCTGACCCAGATTTACGTTTACACCCGTTACCCGACCAGACTTTTCCGAAGTTATTTTTGCTTCAGTAAAAGCTCTCACACTACCAATTAAAGATAAAGACTGTCCGCCAGCAAACTCTGACGAAGTAGTGAGAGAAACGACAGACTTGTTCAATTCCACCGCCATCGTTTCTTCTTTATCGCCAGTACTCACCACAACCCCCATTATAAGTATAAAAGTCACTAAAATAGCTCCTTGTACAGACTTTCTTCCCAGCCACGGCTTTAGATTCTCTAAAAATTGCATAATTTATTAATTCAATACGGTTTTAACTAGTGAAAAGTACCACAGAAGTTACTCTTTGTCCATAGTATAGCCGTAAATTACCAATGTATTAACTACATAAAATAATATATACCCGCTAAGTAAACAAACTAAACTTTTCAGTACTCCAGCAACTTTGCTACGCAGCATATGGTACAATCTTTCGCATATGTTTGGAAAAATCAAAAATTTCGCGATGAAGAAGGTGCTTCAGTCGCAGATGAAAAATGTACCAGAAGATCAGCAGAAGATGATTATGGAGATGCTTGATAAAGACCCCGTTCTGTTTGAAAAAATAGCCAAAGAAATGCAAGCCGAGCTTAAAAGCAACGGAAATAACCAAATGGCGGCAGCCACAAAAGTATTGCCTAAATACCAGAAAGAAATAATGAAAGTAATGAGTCCAGAAATGAAAGAAAAGCTAATGAAGATGCAGATGGGAGCTCAAGGACAGTTTAATCCTAACGGAAGTATCCGGAGATAAGACCGATCGAATTCAAAGCAGTATCAACAGGCGCGCCCTTCGGGCGAGCCTTTGTCGTATACAATACATTCATATGCAACCTAAAAAAATAGTAATAATTTGTGGTCACCCAGACGCAGACTCTTTAACCGGAGCAATGCTCGAACGTTACCAGCTTGCAGCCGAAGGTGCTGGGCATCAGGTAACACGTTTTAATCTAGGAGAAATGCATTTTGACCCAATTTTGCATAAAGGCTACAAAGAGATCCAGCAGTTAGAACCCGACTTAATTAACTTGCAAACCGCCATTACCAACTGCGACCACTTGGTAATTGGCTACCCGAACTGGTGGTGCACTATGCCGGCTATACTTAAGGGCCTGTTTGACCGCATCTGGCTTCCAGGCTTTGCTTTCAACTTTAACAAAGAAACTAAAAAAATTGAAAAACACTTAGCGGGGAAGACAGCTCACGTTTTTATACTCTCTGGATCACACAGCCCATTCAATACTTGGTGGCAGTTTGGAGACTACACTAACGAAATTCAGTACGGAATCCTAGAGTTTGCTGGCTTGAAAACTCAAATCTCAAGCTATGGTCCTTGCGAAAGGGTAGATGATTTAGTCAGAGAAAAGTGGATGAAAGAAGTAGATGTGCTAGGTAAGTCTGCAAAATAAAAAATAATTAATATAGAAAAAAAGCCGCTGGTGAAACCAAGCGACTTTAACTTTGAGGAGTGTCCGTTATTTATTTGGATCTTCTCCCCAGGAATCGTACCTCAGGTCTTGTTCCATGAGACCTCCAGGAAACCGGACGACGACCCAGCGGTTTGCGATACAGGCCGGTCCACCGCCGACATAACCACCTTGGCCGGTGTGCGAGGTTAGGTCGAAAGACCGACGTTCACCAGTCTTCCCTCTAAAAACGACTTTTATGTACTCAGCACATACACCTGAGTGTTCAAGCCTACAGCTGTAGACTTCTGCTGTGCTCCTGTCGCTCGATTTCACGTGAAGTGAGCAATGAGAAAGCCGCGGGCCTGTATGATTACCTCTCGAGGCCCGGTAGGTAAATAATACCGACCGATGAACGTCAGCAATTTGATTAGTAGTCGACTCTAGAGTCGTCTCCATATCATATCGCTCAGAGTTTGAATCTCTGTCGAGAGCTCCGCGCTCAAATCCCGCACTTTTCCTTGCCTCTATCTGAGGCGAAGGTTGAGTGTAGGGATTCTGTCGCGGTCCTGTTGAGCAGGCGACTACCGGCAGGACCGCAATAAAAACTAATGCAACTTTAATGTACTTTATCATATGACCTCCTAGGTCAAAATAATTGTTTTTTGATTAATCCTTTATATATGATAGCATGATATTACTTACTTGTCAACATAATACCGCTTATATGAACTTAATTTAAGCGCATATACAACGTGTTATTATTAACCCATGCAAAAATCCTTTTTACGTGAGACAGCCGGCGCAATAATGCGCTCAATAGTAGTAGTAAGCACTATTGTTTTAATATTTGTTTCTATTTCGGCACTTTATGAGGTAGAAAGTGGAATCAGTGACGGCAGCTGCAATATTGCCGTCTATCCACTACAGGGAGTAATTTTACCGTACGTAGGAATTGGTGAATTTGATATTATTACTACACCGGAATCAGTAGAAAATTTTATGACCGCGGTTGAAGAAGAAGACTCTATTAAAGGTGTTTTGGTTGAAATAAACTCTCCAGGCGGTACACCAGTCGCCTCCGAAAGAATAGCTGAAAGGTTTAGAAACGGCAAAAAAACCACCGTTGGTCTAATCGGAGACACCGGAGCATCTGGAGGCTACATGATCGCAGCTGCTACTCACTATCTCGTAGCGTCACCAATGTCCGACGTCGGTAGTATTGGAGTAAATATGTCTTTTGTTGAAGAGTCTGAAAAAAATGAAGAAGAAGGTCTTACTTATGTACAACTTACTACCGGTAAGTACAAAGACATTGGTAGTCCAAACCGTCCGATTACAGACGAAGAAAAGAAACTACTACAAGAAGACTTAGACATTGTACACAACTACTTCATTGACCTGGTAAGTAAATACCGCAACCTGGACAGAGAAAAGGTAGAGAAATTAGCCGACGGTTCCTCGATGCCAGGAATAAAGGCGCTAGACAGCAACCTGGTAGATGCTCTCGGGGGTAGACAAGTAGCCCGCGAGAAGTTTGCCGAAATACTAAAGCTCGACGTAAGCGACGTGACGTTTTGTGAATACGAAACCAGTTTACTCCCTTTTTACTAGGTACCCTTGAATGTTTACCAACTTCTGTTAGTCTAGAGAACTTGTGCTTGCACGGGCTTGTATATATTACTTAATCCACTTCATTAATATTTCATATGTCACTTTCAGTCGGAATCGTAGGATTGCCAAACGTTGGAAAATCAACGCTTTTTAATGCGCTCACCAAGAACTCAGTCCCAATGGAAAACTATCCATTTTGTACTATCGACCCTTCAGTTGGAGTGGTAGCTGTACCAGATGGTCGGCTGGCCACGTTAGCTGATATCTCAAGCTCAGAGGAAACACTGCCGGCTATTATTGAGTTTGTAGATATTGCTGGTTTGGTTAAAGGGGCTTCAGCGGGGGAAGGTTTAGGAAACAAATTCTTAGCAAATATTCGCGAAACAGACATGATAGCAGAAGTTGTGCGTATTTTTGAAGACAGTGATGTACATCACGTGTCTGGAGAAATTGACCCGCTGGGAGACATCGAAACAATTAACCTTGAACTAATTTTGGCGGATTCCGAAACAGTTGGAAAACGGCTAAATAACCTAGAAAAAGACGTAAGACGAGGTGACAAGACAGCTGTTGTTGAAAAAGCTGTTTTAGAAAAAATGTCTACTCACTTACAGGCTGGACATCTAGCCAACAGCTTAGGTATTACTCCCGAAGAAGAAAAATTGGTAAAAGGAATGCACTTGCTCACTATGAAGCAGTTTCTGTACGTGTGTAACAAAAAGCAAGACGCTTTTAACCTCGACGAACAAAACGACGGTAGGTGGGACGAACTTTTAAAATTTTTTGCAGACACCGGTTCAGAATACGTCCTGGTTGACGCTGGAATGGAACACGAACTCAAAGACTTAGGTGACGATGAAAAAAATGAGTTTCGCCGTGAGTATGGGGCTCAAAATAGTGGAGTAGATACCCTTATCCGCGCTTGTTACACTAGACTTGGTTTAATGAGTTATTTTACAACTGGAGAAAAAGAAACGCGTGCTTGGACCGTGCCGATCGGAAGCACCGGCCCGCAAGCCGGAGCAGCCATTCATAGCGACTTTCAAACTAAGTACATACGCGCCCAGGTTGTTGCTTTTGACGACTTGGTAAACTTTGGATCCAAAGCCGTAGCTAAAGAAGCTGGCAAGCTTCGCACGGAAGGAAAAGAGTATATTGTAAAAGATGGAGACGTGATTGAGTTCATGCACTCCTAAATTTAGTTTAAAAAAACTGGCGCTGGAGGCAATACTCTTCTCAAATTCTATATTTGTGATATAAAACTGCAAGTCTAGTGGAGGATCTATTATGAACAAAAGATTAGATAAGAGAAAAACAGCCAAAGGTGTAATAGAGGTCATTTCTAAAACTTTTGACAAACCGATAAAGGCTTCTAACTTGTTACAATATCGTTTTGCAGCAAAAACCATGGAGGAAGAACCAACTAATGAGCTGCTATAATTCTTTAATCAGCAGTTTAAAGCCTATATGGAACGAGAAGCGAACAAAATAGCTCATACTGTCGACCATCTTGAAAAGGATATAATAGATTTTAAAATGGACTGATGATATAAGCAAAAACATGTCGACTTATACTTAGTGCCATTTCCTTAAACCATAAGCCACCCAAATTTGGGTGGCTTATTTTGTTACGAACCTTCAGTCGGCGGATTTGCTCTTTGTACGGGGCTCACTATTTTTGGGTCCCACTCGGCTTCTATTTTTCCGTTTTTCTCTTCAAACTCATTAATTTGATGAGCTAAATACTGTTGCAACCGCTTTGCGTGTTGTGGAGTAATGGTATATAGAGTTCCTTGGTTTCCGGAGGTTAGTCCCATTACGAAGTACTCTGGAGTATAGGCTACACTAACACTTTCACAGAATAATTTAGGTGCATTTTTGAAATCTTCTTTTTTCATAGACTTATAGTATACAACACTTATTAAAAGTTATTCATCTTCATGTATACTGGCCCGATGCAACAACACGAACCATGGCGTAGATTATTACTTCGCACTGACGAAACTGCTACCAAATACGAAAATGCTCAACATACAAGCACTCAATCAGGTTGCAGGCTTTGTGAAGAACAGGACACCATAAAGGATTTCAAATACTGGCGGCTTACCCCAAACGCTTACCCGTACGATCGGTTTTTTGAACAAAGTCACATGCTGGTCAGTAAGAGACACACTGACGAAAATGGTTTGAACGAACAGGAGATTACTGAGTACAAACACATAAAACATAGTGGTCTGTCAGAAGAATACGACTTGGTGTTTGAGAACTTACCTAAACAAAAATCAATCCCACATCATATCCATTATCACTTAGTTACAATTAGAAGACCAGGGTAAATGATGAGCAATTAATAATTTTTGTAGAAATCATCATTCATATAAAAAAGATAGACATAAAGAACTAAATAACTATATTGCAGGTCAAAGATCGTTCTTTATATAAAATTCCACAACAAAACAAGGAGTGCTAAAGTGCAGGGAACAACTAATTTAAACAAACTATTTTTTCAGACATTTACGTATTGAAACATTAAGTTTTTGTTTCTAATCATAATAAGCGACCCTCACTGGTCGCTTTTGCTATATTAAACTTTGCCACCACAGTGGTTTTTACTTACCGGGTATATGTAACCTTACATCGCTAAGCATTTTTCATAGCCACTGCTTCAAATAGTAGACCCGAGTGAGCCTACAAAATAACTTCTGAACAGGATAGAAATCTTATAAATAATAGAATTTAAAATTAAAAGCAATTCTAAAAAATTTAGCTCGTCTGATGCTAAATAATTAAAATAGTTTTACACATTCACCAATCAATGGCACAATGAGCTACTATTTAATTAGCCAATTATTATTACCATGCACAAACGTTTTGACCACAATCAGATTGAAAAAAAATGGCAAAAAGAGTGGCTAAAAAGCGGCATATACAAGGTAGGCAAACGAGACGATTCCAAAGAAAAAGCTTATGTGTTGGTCGAGTGGCCGTATCCATCGGGCAACTTGCACATCGGACACTGGTACGCCTTTGCTGTACCAGACATTTATGTACGCTATCAGCGAATGATCGGGAAACAGGTGATGTTTCCGATTGGTTTTGATGCTTTCGGACTACCAGCTGAGAACGCTGCTATCAAGCATAATGTGAATCCCCGTAAATGGACAGAGGGAAATATTGACCATATGAAAAAGCAGCTTAATAGCATGGGAAATGCTTTCTCATGGGACAAAACTACGTCTTCTGTTGATCCAGATTACTACAAGTGGACACAATGGATGTTTACTGAATTCTTCAAGAACGACATTGCTTACCGTGGCGAGGGTATAGTTAATTGGTGCCCCGGCTGTAATACCGTGATTGCTAACGAACAAGTGCAAGCGAACGGTACCTGCGAAAGATGCGATAATGAAATAGAGAAAAAGAAAATGCCCCAGTGGATGTTAAAAATTACTGATTTTGCTGATGATTTGATCGACGACCTCAATCAATTGGATTGGCCCGAACACATCAAGGAAGCTCAGCGAAACTGGATCGGACGGTCTAGTGGAGCTGAAATAGATTTTAAACTAGGAGCGAACCCAAGCCTGCAAAATAGTACAGTTAACTGTACTATTTTGGTTTTTACTACTAGGCCAGATACTTTGTATGGGGTGACATTTTTAGCGATTTCCCCCGAGAAAGCTCAAGACTGGATCGAAGCTGGCTGGCAAGCTTCAGATGAAATACAAGAATTTGCAGCTAAGGAAATTGAGCTACGGGCAATAAAAACTTTTAAAGAAGACACCGACAAAAGAGGAGTAGATACCGGCATTACGGCAACCAATCCAGCCAACGGTGAAGAGATTTCTGTTTGGGTAGTAAATTACGTACTGGGTGACGTAGGTACCGGAGCGATCATGGCTGTACCAGCGCATGACGAACGAGATTTTGAATTTGCTAGTAAATTTGGGATTGATATTAGACAGGTTGTTAACGAAACTGAAAGTGCATTGAGAAGTACTGCTTCACAAAAAATACATACCGGAGCAGGGGTTCTGATTAACTCACAAGAATTCAATGGAATGAGTTCAGAAGAGGCTAAAGAAGCTATTACCAAAAAGGTGGGAGGGAAGATGACTAATACTTATAGGCTTCGAGATTGGTCTATTGGCCGGCAGAGATATTGGGGTGTACCGATTCCGATTGTCTATTCTCCAGAAGGAGTAGCCCATCACGTACCCAAGAAACACCTTCCTTGGCTGCTTCCAAACGACGTAGACTTTACTCCAACCGGAGTAGCGCCTTTAGCAAAGTCTGAAGAACTAAAAAAACGAACCGAAGAAATATTTGGTAAAGGCTGGACACCAGAAGTTGAAACGATGGATACTTTTGTAGACTCTTCTTGGTATTACCTGCGATACTTAGACAGCCAAAACGATGAGGACCTAGTGAGCCAGCAAGCGCAAAAAGACTGGATGCCGATTGATTTATACTTTGGTGGGGCGGAACACACCACTATGCACCTACTGTATTCTCGGTTTTGGCAAAAAGCTCTTAAGCGACTCGGCTTGGTGAACGACAGCGAGCCATACAAGAAACGAGTTAATCGAGGATTGATACTCGGACCGGACGGAAACAAAATGAGTAAGAGCAAAGGAAATGTGGTTGACCCAGACAAACAAGTCGAGCTAGTTGGAGCCGATACCGTAAAAATGTATCTGGCTTTCATGGGTCCCTATGGCGAGGCAGTTAACTATCCATGGGATCTTGGCGGGATTGCTGGACTTAAACGCTTCTTAGAGCGAGTTTACGGACTCAGAGACCATGTCATAGAAGAGGAGACAAAGGAAGTAATTACTCTACTCCACAAAACAATTAAAAAGGTCACCAAGGACATCGAAAACTTTAAGTTCAACACGGCAATTAGTGCCCTGATGATTTTTGTAAACAAGGTTGAAAAAGTTGGTTTGAGCAAGAGAAGTCTTGAAACTTTTATCAAGCTATTGGCTCCTTTCGCCCCATATTTAACTGAGGAAATATGGAGCGAATTGGCACTTAAAAAAAGTGTGCACAGCCAAGAATTTCCCAAGTTTGACCCCAGCTTGATAATAGATTTGGAGATAGAAATCGGAGTCCAGATAAATGGAAAGATGCGCGGAAGTATAACTCTGGCGCCAGAGGACAGTGAAGAAGAAGCCATGAAAAAAGTAGCTCTTATTCCGCAATTAAATGATAGAATAATTGGACTAGACATTAAGAAAATTATCTACGTACCAGGCAGAATTCTTAATTTAATTATTAACGAAAAAGAAAGTAACAGCAGTAGTTGACCAATTCTGTCGAATATGTTATAAATTTGGCCACGCATTGGAGATTGAGCAATAGAAAGTCCAAACCTAAATTATCTATGATTTCATTTAAACCCAAACAAATTACAAAGGTGCTACTGGAAGTACTTCCGGAGCGAGCGCGTGATGTGCTGGAGAAGCGATACGGTCTAGGGGCCGATGGAGAATCTTATACTCTTGAGGCTATTGGACAGTCATACGGCATTACTCGTGAGCGAGTCCGGCAGATCGAAAACTACGGTATTCAATCAATCCAAAAGTCTGAAGTTTACAAAAAGAACTACGACCTGTTTATCGAAATGCAAAAGCTGATCGATCAATTGGGAGGCGGTATTATTGCTGAGCACGTCTTACTAGACGAATTGAGCAAAGATGCTGACACTCGTAATCACCTATACTTTTTACTAGTAGTCGGAGATCCTTTCTACAAAAGTAAGGAAAACCCTCAGTACTCTCACCGATGGTTCACCGAACGAAAAGTGGCGGAAAACGTAGAAAAAGCGTTACGCAGTGTTCATAAGGGACTCAATCGTGACGAACTAGTAACCGAGTCAGAAATCATTAGTCGTTTCAAAACAGAACTAGCCGAAATGGCAGAAGTTTACAGCGAAGAAGTTCTGAAGAAATGGTTAGAAATTTCTAAACAAATTGGTAAGAATCCACTCGGCGACTGGGGTCCAGCCGACAGCCCGAACATTCGAGTAAAAGGTATTCGAGACTTCGCTTACCTAACAGTAAAGCGACATGGTTCACCGATGCACTTCCGTGAAGTAGCGGAAACGATCAACGAACTATTTACTCACAAAGCTCACATCGCCACTACTCATAATGAACTAATAAAAGACGCTCGATTCGTACTGGTTGGTCGCGGACTTTATGCCCTGACTGAATGGGGTTATACCGCCGGAGTTGTGAAAGACGTAATACGCGAAATTCTTTTGAACGAAGGCCCGCTGTCTCGAGAAGAAATCATCGATAAAGTGCGCAAGGAAAGATACGTAAAGGACAATACTATTTTGGTCAATCTCCAAGACTCAAATCTATTTAGAAAGCTTTCCGACGGTAAATTTGCACTAGCGGAATAAAGCCAAACTAAGAACAGTCGGTCTAGACATTTGTCCAGACCGGCTATTTTTATAGTGTACAATATAGCCACATGCCTCAGGCTCTAAAATCAATTCTCGCTGGAATAGCGGCACCATTACTTTTATTGCTCGCAGCGGGAGTAATGTATTTCATGTTCAGAACTATTGGTGTAGACATGAAGCCTATTTTGGCAATAATCGTTGCTCTTTCTCCAATCTGGTTACCGGTAACAATCTTTTTTGTTGCTTTCGAACAATGGATGTGGTCAGTTCAAACTATGTTCGCTTACAAAAGCGGTCGAGTCACCCTACGCATTAAACTACCTCAGGAAGTCCTGAAGTCACCAGAAGCAATGGAGAGTGTGCTTATGCAATCACACAACATGAATAGCCGGGACAATTATATGCAGACCTATATCGATGGTAAGCATCCTTTGACCATGAGCCTAGAGCTAGTTTCTATTGGCGGCGAAGTGAGGTTTTATGCCAACGTTCCCACCAGTAAAGTGAAAGATATCTTTGAAGCTCAGATGTACGCACAGTATCCCGGAATCGAAATAGTTGAAGAGAAAATAGATTATACGTCTGAGGTGGTTTGGGATCAAGAAAAATGGGACATGATTTCCTTTCACTTTGGAAAAAGGCGTAAAGACGGAGACGTTTATCCGATTAAAACGTACGTTGATTACGGCCTAGACAAGCAACCCAAAGAAGAGTTGAAATTTGAGCCCATGTCTCCAATGTTAGAGTACCTAGGAAAAGCTAAACCTCACGAAAGAGTTTGGATTCAATTTTTACTAACTCCGCATGATGCTTTGGGTCTTAAAGAAGGTAAACTAACCCCCAAACCAAACTGGACCGAAGCAGCTGTGGCCGAAGTCAACAAACTTATGGGTCGTGACAAAGCAGGTCTGGGTGCAGAAGAAACAGAAAGTCGCCCGATCTTGACGATGAATGAACGAGACACAATAGCCGCTATTGAACGAAATACAAGCAAATATGCCTTTTCTACTGCCATAAGAGCCATATACATAACAGAAAATGGTAAGTTTGACGGTAACATGATCAGCCCTCTTGTCAGAAGTTTTTCCCAGTACGACATGATTGGTCGCAACGGAGTGGGAATAAGATGGCGAACAGACTTTAACTACAATTTTTTGCAAGATATTACTGGCGAACGAAAGACTATGATGAAAAAAAATGAACTAAAGGATTACAAATCACGTTATTATTTACAAAAAGACAATACAAGCTTCTCTGACACTGAGAAAATCATGTCCGTAGAAGAAATAGCTACGATGTGGCACATCCCCGGATCATCCGTAGTTACACCAAATCTAGTTAGAGTAGATTCGGTCAGAAAGGAAGCGCCGGCAAACTTGCCGATCTAAGAATTAGAATAAAATCATGCCCGAAGAGCCCATACATTTTCCGTCTAACGACCAAAAACCCAACATCCTAGTTACTATTAAGTGTAACCAGCTGCTTCGCTTTACTGTATATGGATTGGTTTCTATTGTTTTGCTTGCCTTTGCTATTACTTCTTACATATCTAATTTAAACCAACCGCCTGATGGCTTTCCCCTCAACGCACCGATTGTAATCGAAGCGGGTACGGACGTAAGAATGATCACCGAGATTCTACAAGAAAAAGGTGTCGTTAAATCTAAGCAACTACTATATTACGTACTAGTTCTTCTACACGAACCGACTAACTTAAAAGCTAGTACTTACATTTTTAAACAACCAATTTCTACTACCGAGGTGGCCTCTAGGCTAGCTGAAGGCGACTTCGATACAGATCTGATACGCTTTACCCACTTTGAAGGAGAGAGGGCTACTCAGATTGCTGAACGGGCTAACAAAATGTTAATTAACTTTGATGAAGAACGTTTTCTCTGGTCGGTAGACGACCAGAGACTAGAAGGAAAGTTGTTTCCCGAAACATACTTTTTGCCAAGCAATTTTACTGATGAAGAGTTATTAATTTTAATGACAGAGACTTTTGAAGCAGCGTTAGAACCCCTAGCTAAGCAAATATCCGGGCATTCACTAAGTCTAGACGAAATATTAGTTTTAGCTTCAATCATCGAACGAGAGGCCAATAGTCCGGCGAGCAAGGCACTGGTCTCAAGTGTGTTGCAGAACCGAATCGAAATCGGTATGGCTTTGCAAGCCGATGCCTCAATCGAATACGTACTAGACAAGCCTTTGTCAGAACTAACTCCCGAAGATCTCAAAATTGACTCGCCCTACAACACCTATCTATACCGCGGACTTCCACCAACTCCAATCGGTAACCCTGGATTAGACGCTATAAAATCCGTACTAGAACCAACCGCTTCAGACTACTTCTACTACATCACGGATGAAAAAGGCGACTTCTATTTCGCTGAAACTTACCGCGAGCACTTGGTAAACATAAATAAGTACTTACGTTAATCTAACCTTTGTGGTAGCTTAAAAATATGAAAAAACAACAAACTGTATTTGTTGGACTCTCCGGAGGAGTAGATTCGTCGGTGGCAGCCGCGCGGCTTTTGACTAGTGGTTACAACGTAGTTGGCGTTTTTATAAAAGTCTGGCACCCAGACTTTATGGTTTGTAACTGGGAACAAGAGCGACTAGACTCTATGCGGGTAGCGGCTCACCTTGAAATACCGTTTCTTACCTGTGATGCTGAGACTGAGTATCGAGACGAAGTGGCAAAATACTTTATTGAAGAATACAAGGCGGGACGAACACCGAATCCAGACGTAATGTGTAATCAACACATTAAATTTGGTGCTTTTTTGCGCTTTGCTAAGGAGTACGGAGCAGATTTTATTGCTACGGGACACTACGCGCAAAAAATTGACAGTGCGGCGGGTTCAGAAATACACCGAGGCGTTGATCTGGGGAAAGACCAAACTTATTTTCTATGGACTTTATCTAAAGATCAGCTTGAATATACCCTGTTTCCTATTGGAGACACGCCAAAGGAAGACATCCGTAAAGAAGCAGAAAAAACCAGGATCCCGGTCGCAGCGAAAAAAGATAGCCAGGGAATTTGCTTTCTCGGTCATGTCGATATAGCTGATTTTCTTTCTCATTACATAGATTTGGTGCCAGGAGATGTTTTGGACGAACAAGGTAAAGTGATTGGTAAACATGAAGGTTCACTAGTTTACACTTTAGGACAAAGGCACGGTTTCACTTTAAATACAGAAAACCCCGATCGTAAGCCGATGTTTGTTATCGACAGAAACTCAAAGAAAAACACTCTTACAGTGGGAAGTAAGCCGTCACTAACCACTGAGAGTACCGATGTTGTACTTACTAACGTCGTACTTAGAAAGACAATCAACGTTGGCGAGAAACTAGAAGCTCAGTTTCGTTACCGTCAAACCCCGTTTAAAATTTTAATAAAAGAAATTTCTGAAAAAACTATTACTCTAACCACAATAGGTGAAGTAGAAGCCCCAGCCTCTGGGCAGTCTTGCGTACTTTATCAAGGTTCACTATGTCTTGGCGGAGGACAAGTTGCATGAGTAAAAGAACTCCCAACACCACAAAATAAAATAACCGAGTCTGCGTGTTATTCTTTACCCATGGCTATAACTATTACCAAGACTGATGGAAAAACTGAACTCTTCAAGGTAGAGAAACTTCGTCGGTCGATGCGTCGAGCAGGAGCAGATCCTGAAGAAACAAATCGAATAGTGGTAGAAATTGAAAAACTTCTATACGACGGAGTAAAAACTCAGGAAATCTATCGTCATGCCTTTACGCTACTTCGAAACAACCTACCACCTACTGCCGCTCGTTATTCTTTGAGACGAGCACTATTTAACCTGGGTCCGACCGGTTTTCCATTTGAAAAATTTTTAGCCCGTCTTTTCCAAAAAGATGGGTACGAGACCAAAACCGGCATAACGCTAGCCGGAAAATGTGCTCCCCACGAAATTGACATCGCCGCTTATAAAACAGACCACAGCTTTATTGGAGAAGCCAAGTTTCATTCTCGTCCTGGGGTAAAGTCTGACCTACAAGTAGCAATGTACTCATACGCTAGATTTCTAGACTTAAAAGAAAAAAAAATTTGTGTCGGTGATACTTGTGGCATTAATGAATTTTGGCTCATCACAAACACCAAGTTTACTTCTACCGCACTAGACTACGGAAATTGTGTTGGTCTAAAAATGCTAAGCTGGAATTTCCCAAAGAATGACAATTTACACGATCGTATACAACGCACCGGTATATATCCAATAACAGTTTTACAAAACCTCTCTTCATCTCAAGCAGAAACGCTTATCTCTAGAGAAGTTATACTTTGTGGCGACATTTTAAAAAATGAAGCAATTTTGAGACACTTACACTTATCAAAAAGTAAGCACGAGGTCCTAATGCAAGAAGTGAGAGCTCTTTGTCAGTCTTGAGTAGAATTCAGAATAGTCATTTTGTCAATGTTTAAGCGGGTATTTAGCTGTGATATACTCGAAGTATTATTTAATACAGCAAATCATTAAACTTTTCGTATGGCAGAAGAAAAACAAAAACAACAAGACGGACAAAAGACACTAGTAGCTTTTGTAGTAGGACTACTTATCGGAGGAATGCTAGTTTGGGCATTTTCTGGACCTAGTGTGACTGCACCAGAAACAGACGAAACCCAAGAAACAAGCGAAGAAATGGAAGGATCAGAAACTAGCCCAACATCTAACGAAGCAGGCGACGCTACAGACACTGTAAAAGAACCGACGCTTGAAGTTGGAGACGGTAACATTGTTGTAAACGATCAACCTGCCTCACAAGCGATTACCCTAGAAAGCGCAACTTACCCTATCAACGAAGGTTGGATCGGAGTTAGAGAGTACGACAACGAAAGCTTAGGCTTCATTCTTGGTGTGGTTCGATTTAGCGAATCAGGAAAAATCGTACCAACCGAAATCATCCTACAAAGACCAACTATTGCTGGACGAACCTACGCTATCACTATTTACACGGAAAACGGTGATTCAACCTTTAGTTCAGCCGAAGACGCGCAAATTAGCACTCTATTTGACACATTTGTCGCACAGTAAAGTTCATGAATCTTCAAACCGCTTAACAGCGGTTTTTTTGTACTCGCTTCATAGATGCTATAATGCGGAATATGGCTGGATATACATACAAATACAACCCAAACCGCAGCAGTGAGTGGAATTATGGTGGAGTTAAGTGGAAACTTTCTCGTTCAAAGATTGATTTCTTTTTTGAGTGCCCTCGGTGCTTTTACCTAGACAATGTCCTTGGCACCAAAAGACCAGGCTTTCCCTCATTCAATCTAAACATCGCAGTTGACGAACTGTTCAAGAACGAATTTGATAAATACCGAGAATCCCAAACAGCTCACCCGATAATGGAAGAGTACAAAATAGACGCCGTTCCCTTTGCTCACAAAGATATGGATACTTGGCGTGACCCATTTGTAGCCATTACGCACAAGCATGAACCCACCGGAATGATGATAAGCGGCGGAGTGGACGATGTTTGGATGGCACCAGACAAATCTCTGGTCATTGTTGACTATAAATCGACCTCAAAAGATGGACGGATTGATAAGCTGGGGGACTCACCGTGGGAAAAGCAATACACCAGACAGCTTGGAGTATATCGATGGTTACTAGAACAAAACGGTTTTAAAGTCCAAACAACCGGATACCTGGTATACGCCAATGCAGACAAAACACTACCAACTTTTAACAACGAATTAAAGTTTGAAACTACCGTCATCCCGGTTGAGGCTACTACCGACTGGATTGAAGGAACCCTGACTGAAATTAAAGCCTGCTTAGACAGAATAGACCTCCCCCCAACTGGAGAATCGTGTGAATTTTGCCCCTACCGAGAAGCCGCTGGCAAAAAGTTGCAAGCAGTACACTTCGCTGTAAAAAAAACTAAGTAAAATCATGCAAACATTTGCGGAAAGAGTAAGAGAGATAGTAAAAAAAATTCCTAAGGGTACTGTAATGTCATACGGCGAAGTCGCCAAAGCAACGGGTAACCCAAAAGCAGCTAGAGCAGTGGCAAACACGATGGCTGCAAATTTCGACAAAACTGTTCCTTGCCATCGAGTCGTTCTTAGCGATGGACGGTTAGGAGGGTATAATCGCGGCGGAGAAGAGGTAAAACGTGCGTTACTAATAAATGAAGGTTATAATAGTAATAATATAAGTTATATGGATACAAAACAGCTACAGCTAAGAATTTCTAGAGCCTTAGGTTCATCTAATATACACATTCAAAATACAGCGTTGATAGCCCTCATTGGAGAAGTAACCAACTACGTTAACCAAATAAAAGAAGAAGAAGAAATAATACGCGAGATTGGCAACTACGATAGACAAATTTCACTTTTGAGCAGAGACAAGGACAACCCTGAAGCTGAGACGGAGCTGAGAGAAGCACAGTCGGTTCTGAACGATGCCAAAGAAGTACGTCGTAACATGGAAAGAAAAAAACAAACAATTAAAAACCTACGAAGAGATGTCGAGTCATTGCATCAAGAGCTGAAATCTATTTAATTTCATGTACTCATATAACATCGAACAAGCCATCAAGGCAGCCGCGTTGCTTCACCAAGGTCAAGTTAGAAAAGGAGACATTTCCTTGCCCTTTGTAACACACCCGGTAGCAGTAATGATGATTTTACGTGACTATACTACCGACGAAAATACTTTAGTATCAGCTTTACTCCATGACACCGTTGAAGACACCGACTACACCATTGATGAAGTACGAACCGACTTTGGAAACAAAGTAGCAGAAATTGTTGAGGCGGTAACCGAACCTACTTCAACAGAAGGCGAGAGGCTCACCTGGTTAGAAATAAAAAATGCCTATGCAAAAAAACTAAGAAAAGGTCCTATCGAAGCAGTAATGATTTCTGCCGCTGACAAAGCTCACAACTTTAGAAGTATGATCGAAGACTACCACGACGACCATGACGGTTTTTTTATGTTCTTTGGCACCAATTTAGAAGCTCGCTTGGAGGGTTACCAAAATATAGCCAATGCGATCAATAGCCGTTTATCAGATGGTATAGTGCATGAGTTCAACCACACATTCAAAGCCTATAAACAATTTATTTTCGATGTCCAAGAAAAAAGCAACAAACACTAAAGCTTCAACCCCAGGCTACACTTTTGTTAAAAAGGCTGGTGGAATAGAAGAGTATCAACTTAAATCAAATGGTTTAAGGGTTTTATATTTAAACCGGCCAAATACCGGTATTGTTACCACGAATATTACTTATTTGGTTGGTGCTAGAGACGAAGAGCGAGGGGTAACGGGAGTGGCTCACATGCTGGAACATATGCTTTTTAAGCCGACCGAAGCTGATGTTAAGGAAAACATCAGGTCTGGTAAAGGGATGCAGTTTGAGCGGGATGTCGGAGCAATTCTCAATGCAACTACTTGGAAAGACCGAACAACCTACTTCTTTAGTTACCCGGCCAAGTTTATGGAAAAAGCTTTGCTAATTGAGGCCGAGCGAATGAACGGCGTTATTTTGACTGACGAAGTACTTAAGCCAGAACAAGGCAACGTACTGAGTGAGTTCGACATGTACAACGGCGACCCGAATTATGCTCTAGCGGTACAGATGTGTAGTACAGCTTTTCATTCACATCCCTACGGCCACGAGACGTTAGGCTACCGCGAAGACATCGAAGACTACACAGCTGCCAAACTAGAAAAGTTTTATCGTAACTACTACCGGCCAGACAACGCTATCATGATGGTAGTAGGAGATGTAGACAAAACAGTTGCTCTACACGCCGTAAAGAAATCGTTTGGAGGCATTACTAATCCAACTACAACCATCCCGCGCTTTAGTATTCGTGAACCAAAACAAGAAGGTGTTAGAAGGATTACCATTGAAAGAGAATCTGCTACCAATATTGTTTCAATTGGTTTTAAACACGCTGGGTTTCCGACCGAAGACTGGTTTGTCGCCTCTCTTATGACCGATGCTTTAACCTCAGGCCCGGAAAGTGTCCTCCACAAGCTGTTAATCGACACCGGTAAAGCTTCGAGTGTGAGCTCGACCATCGAGCCGACCTCGGAGATAAATCTTGGTCAGATAAACATTACCCTGTCGCCCGGGCAAACTCACAAGGAGATTGAGAGCCTTGTACTAAAAGCGATAACTACGTTAGATATAAAAACCTTGACACCCTTAATCAAAAAAACCAAAGAGCAGATTATCACGGGAGAACTTTTTGCCCGACAACACTCATTATATATTGTTCAAGAACTTACCGAGTATGTGGCAGCCGGCAGTTGGGACACCTACGCCCAGACTACAGAGATTTTAGCGGGAGTAACCCCCAAGAAAGTTTTGTCCGCCTTAAGTACAAGTTTTATCAGCAACAATCTGACCATTGGTCACTTTATCGGCAAAAAATAGTATGAAGTACCATATCGAACACAACGAATCATATTCCTTTGCCTCCATCATCAGCCCGAAAAGCCCTACTGTGGCTGCTTATATAACCGTCGACATACACCAAGCTAGTACAGCGTCCAACCAAGCCGCACAGGCTATCTACAGTGATGCTTTGTTATCTGGTAACGCCCGACACTCAAGAGCAGAGTTTCTCAACGCCATAAATATGCTTGGCGCTACGATTGGTGTCTCGATCGGAAATGGAGTATTAAACATCACCTTAAAAGCCCGAACCGAAAATTTTGCAAAACTACTCAAACTGACAGATGAAATGCTTACCGCTCCGGCTTTTACCAAAGAAGAACTGGTGCGCATAAAAAGCACGGTCACCAATGAGCTTCATGAAGCTAAGGAAGACAGTAAGTCGGCTTCTTTTTCTGGTTTGCTCAATTCAATTTACGGACACAGTGACCGAAAGTATACTTATGAAATTGACGAAACAATTACCAAAATAAAGTCTGTCACGACCAAAGACCTGAAGAAGTTGCACCAGCTGGTCATTTCACAGCTCTGGACCTGCTCTATCGCTGCAGAGCCGGTTTCATCCACAAACTTTGAAAAATTAATTAAAAAATTAAAGAAAAATACGAACTCCGTTCAAGTAGAAGGTATTCACCAACAAAAGCCACCAAAGCCCGGAGTAAAACTAAAAGAGATCGCAAGCCGTACCAACGTAGACTTTAGCATCGGAGCTCCCTTACCAATCACTCTTCACCACCCAGACTACATTCCACTGAGTCTCGGGTTGGCAGTACTAGGTAAGTGTGGCGGGTTTTCCGGTAGGCTAATGAGTACGGTACGAGAGCTAGAAGGTCTGACCTATGGCATTTATAGCCGCCTAGAAGGCTTTACTGGTACCGAACAGGGTTATTGGCGAATAATGACATTTTTTGCGCCAGACAAGGCAATGCAAGGCCTTGAGTCTACCATCAGAGAAGTGACACTCCTGTTTGAAAAGGGGATTACTGAGGAAGAGTTAGAGCGTTTCAAAACCATTGTCAGCACCCAACAAACCCTACTCAACGATTCAGTCGCCGGCTTGTTGTCTGAGCTTCACACTTATCACTGCCACGGATTTACCCTAGCGGAAATGAAAGAACATAAAGCCCGTATTTCTACCCTTACCCTAAAAGAAGTAAATAAAGCCATCAAGATTTACCTCGACCCAACCCTACTTACCATCAGTGGAGCTGGGCCAGTGAATTCTGTTCAAACAGAAATCAAAGATTTGATTAAAAGTGTGCAATAATTATCTTATATGAATTTATTATTCTGGGGTCTGACCATAGGAACACTTGGCAAAGTAATGTTAGCCGTTGGCGTGCTTATCGCTCACTCCCAACTAGTTCACGAACGAAAAATAGACTGGCGAGTGATCAAAAGCTTCCGCCTGGAACACTCAATCACCATTGCCGGACTCTTTTTTATCGTCGTTGGTTACGGCCTCGAAATATACTTCTACGACTTCGTGTCCATGCTAGATTGTTTCGGCACCGACTGTGCCCTAAACGCCGCAGTGCTTTTGTCTCAGTAAGATTTAGGTCTGTGCAAAAGCCGGCGAAGGAAAGGCCTTCGTAATGTTGTTGAATTTAGTAATTTAAAAACCCCGAGGTCCCACCTCGGGGTTTTTAAGTTTTATGCTAGTTAACTAGTATATTTAGTACAGTTAACTGTACTATTTGGATAGTTATCACAGATACTTTAATTCCAGCATTAATGCTGGAATTAATGCTGGCATTCTTTTTTTGAGTTTTTTGTTTGCTATACTAATACATATGGCAAGAAGAAAACTAGAAGATAGAAATATCCGCAAACTAGGCAAATCAAGCGGCGGAAGCATTACTGTCACAATTCCAATTGAGATGGTACGCGAGCTAAAGTGGCGGAGTGGTCAAAAGGTGGTAATCAAAAAACAAGGAGAAAGAATCACGATTGATGATTGGCAGAAGTAGTATCCCGAATGATACATTACCGGAACTTAATATTTTAAATCATGAAATTTTTTGAAAACTACAAGAGAAAAGCGGAAAAAGACTTAAGCAGTTCTTTTGCCGAAGTACAAAAATCACTGAAGGGGCTTGATGTGGAAACAGAGAAAAATGATAGAATTAAAGTCTGGGGAGAAAAAGTGTTTCCGCTTATTTTAAAAAGGGACAGTGCAGTGAGAAAATTAAACTTATATAGTATACAAATAGAGTCTGCGAAAAATAATGTAAGAAGAGATGCAGAACTTGTAGCTATGGAAAGAAAATTTACAGATATGAAAGGCGAGATATATGAAGATAAAAGCAACAGCGAACTTGAAAGAAAAGTTGAGATTTATGAAGCCGATTATAACGAGAAAGTAACAGAACTCGGGGAAAAATTGGCGAATTTCGATTCCATAATAGAAGAGATAGCTGAGCTAGAAAATCAATTAGGGTATAGAATGTCAGATCAGCATCCTGTAGAAGGATTAGACATTGCGCACCTCAGAGAGATACTGCGAAGCAAAACGAATCAGGCATAATTAATATTAAAATCTCTCTCCGCTGAGGCTAAGGATTGTGATAATCAACTGCTTTTGCTAGTATGAGGGGCATAAATTATATTATGTCTGGAAATGAAATACGTTCAAAATACTTAGATTTCATGGCTAAGAATGGCCATGCGGTTATTCCGTCGTCTGCCCTTATTCCCGAGAACGACCCCACCACGCTGTTTACTGGTAGCGGAATGCAGCCTTTGGTGCCTTATTTGATGGGGGAAACTCATCCTAAGGGCGTCAGACTGACCGACTCGCAAAAGTGTTTTCGAGCGGAAGACATCGATGAAGTTGGGGACAATCGTCATACGACTTTCTTTGAAATGCTTGGCAACTGGTCGCTGGGTGATTACTTCAAGGCTGAACAACTACCTTGGTTTTATTCTTTTTTAGTCGACGAAGCTAAGCTCGACCCGGAACGAATCTACGTTACCGCTTTTATTGGTGATGAAACAGCTAATGTGCCAAAAGACACTGAAGCCGCTGATATTTGGCAAGGGTTGTTTGCTGAAAAAGGCGTTAGTAACGGCGTGGCCGAAATGGGCTCTGAAGAAGCTGGCGGCAAGCGCGGGATGAAAGACGACGAACGAATCTTTTATTACGACGCTAGCAAAAACTGGTGGACAAGAGCCGGTAAGATTGCCAAAATGCCAGTTGGGGAGATCGGTGGGCCAGACAGCGAAGTTTTTTATGATTTGGGTACTGAACACGATCCTAAATGGGGAGAACACTGTCACCCCAATTGTGATTGTGGACGGTTTTTGGAAATCGGTAATTCAGTTTTTATTGAGTACATCAAGACCGAAACCGGCTTCGACAAACTACCCAAACAAAACGTCGACTTCGGTGGCGGACTAGAACGGATTACAGCGGCCGCCAATAACAACGGTGACATTTTTAAGGTGGATCTCCTTTGGAATGTGGTTAAACAGATTCAAACTCTGTCTGGTAAGAAGTATGAGGACAACCTCGAAGCTTTTCGGGTAATTACCGACCACATCCGCGGTTCGGTATTTATGATTGGCGACGGTATTTTGCCTGGCAACACCGAGCAAGGTTACTTTGTGCGACGTTTACTTAGGCGGGCGGTTAGATTTGCCGATATGCTAGAAGTACCAGCTGGAGAATTCAAAAACCTAGCCGAAAGTGTTATCTCTACTTATGAAGAGCACTATAGTAGACTTGGGGAACAGCGAAGCACTATCAAGGACGCTATCGCCTTAGAGGAAGAACAGTTTCGCAAGACGCTAGAAAATGGACTTAAACAATTTAATAAAATTTCCCTGCAAGTACACGTTGATACCAAAGAAATTGATGGTAAAAAAGTTGTAGACAAGGATTCGGCACGAGGAATAAAGTCCATCAGTGCGCAAAATGCCTTTGATTTATTCACCACTTACGGCTTCCCAATTGAACTAACCGAAGAAATTGCCAAAGAAAAAGGACTTATTGTCGACAATAAAGGCTTTGAAGCTCTGATGATAGAACATCGCGAAAAATCTCGAGCGGGGGCTGAACACAAGTTTAAGGGCGGGCTAGCCGACCACTCAAACAAAGTGGTGCAATACCACACAGCCAATCACTTAATGCTAGCTGGATTACGTAAATACCTTGGTGACCACGTTCATCAATCAGGCTCAAACATTACCGGAGAAAGACTACGCTTTGACTTTACCCATCCCGAAAAAATTGACCGTGAAACTCTCGATAAAGTTGAGGCCTACGTAAACGACGCTATCAAAGTTGGAGGCGGAGTTTCAATTGAGATACTACCTAAGGAAGAAGCCCACAATGACCCTACGGTAGAGGGGAGCTTCTGGGATAGATACCCTGACGAAGTGAAGGTCTACAACATGAAAGGTAATGACGGTACTATTTTCTCACGAGAACTATGTGGAGGACCACACGTTGAAAAACTAGAAGATATCAAAGGAACGTTCAAGATAAAGAAAGAAGAATCTTCTTCCGCTGGAGTCCGTCGGATCAAAGCTATTCTCATAGACTAGCTGTCCCCGCTATTTATTACTATTTTTCAACTACATAGTTTCTGACACCTGCTATAATAAAAGTATGTCTTTCTTTAGTCGTAAAAATACGGGTAAACGTTTTGGTGTCATTATTGACATAGGTTCTGGTAGTGTTCTCGCTGCTATTGTGCGCTCTGACCCTAAAAAGGCTCACCCTGACGTTATTTGGTCACATCGTGAGCATGTTCCGCTGCGTGACGCAAAATCCTTAGATCAAAGAGAAAAGGCAGTAATGACGTCGTTAGTCAGCAGTACTATGTTGCTTGACTCTGAAGGTAGAAAGGTACTAAGTAAGCTAGACTCTAGCGCTACTTTAACAGTTATCCAGTGTAGTATTTCTGCTCCCTGGTCTTACACAGTGTCAAAAACTATCAACTATAGACAAGATAAACCTTTTAATATTACAGCTGAGTTAATTAAGGATTTACACTCAACCATTGATAGCGAACTTAATTCGGACCTAAAACAAGACGAAAAACTACATGCGCTTGGCTTAAAAATTATTACCAAGTCGACCATGAACTTATCGGCTAACGGCTACAACATTCCTCATCTCGAGGGAGGAAAAACGACAACCTTAGCTTTGTCACAAGCCAACGTGGTTGCTCAGCAGTACTTAATCAACGCAATCGACGAACTAAGAGAAAAACTCTTCCCTAAAACAAAAATTTTTAGACTTTCTTTTATCTTGATGTTATACGCAACCGCTCAAGACCTCTTAAGTCAACCAAACGACGTTTGTTTAATTGACATCACCTACGAAGCTACTGAAATTGGAATTGTCCGAGACAAAATACTAAAATACTGCACCCACGCTCCGGTTGGTTCTTTTTCCTTAGCTAGAGAAATATCTCGCATTTCTGGAGTACCGTTACAAGAGGCTTTTGGCTATTTACATACGGAAAAACCTTACTCTTTTTTAGACACGTTACCTGAGATTAAAAAAGCAGAAATCCGAAAGGTCTTTGAAGACTACATCGAAGAAGTAAGTAAACTATTTAAAGAAACAGGCGACTCTTTAACAATCCCCAAGTATATTACGATCCATACCGATATAAAAGCCGAGAGCCTATTTATTGACCTGATTGAAAACGCAGCTATGAGGAACTTGCGCACCAAGCCAATCATTACTACAATCTCTAAAATGATAGTCGATAAAACATACAAAGACCAAACAAAGTCCACTAATGAGATTATTCCGACAGACACCGCTATGCTTCTTTCTGCTAGGTTTTTCCACACACAAGGCAAACATAACAGTTTTAAGTACTTAACAACCGATATACTGTAATTACATATGCAAAAAAAATGGAACCTTCAAGATATCCGTCCACCACAACCACGAAAGTCTCGAGCGCCAAGACCAGTTGAGTCTAATGAATACGACGAGCCGAATGAAGTATTAGATCGAAGCTCTACCAAGAGTCCGTTTAAAAATCGAGAACAGGTCGCAAATATTATTATTGAAGATGGAACCAAAAGCGCCAACAAGCGCTTGATGGTGTCGGTAGTGTTGTTTTTTGTAATTGTTGGTGGGGCAATTGGTCTAAGTGCCTTGATGGGAAAGACTGAGCTGACGATTTACCCAGAACACAGACAGCCAAATATTAGCGCTGAATTTACCGCTTACCCAGACCAGCGTGACAACTCGCTTAGTTACGAAATAATGACCCTAGAAACGACTGGCGAAGGACAAGTTAAGGCTTCAGGACAAGTAAATGTAGAACAACAAGCAAGCGGAGTGATCGAAATTATCAAAACTACACCTGGAGCAGAAAGACTGATCAAAAACACTCGGTTCAGAAACTCTGATGGTTTAGTGTTCAGAATTCAAGAATCCGTTGTGGTACCAGGCTCAATAACCGGTAGCGACGGGGATTCAGTGCCTGGTACTATTCAAGCCGAGGTGTTTGCCGACCAAGCTGGTGCAGAATACAATCTAGCAGCCGGTAGCACCTTCGATATTCCAGGCTTTGAAGAAAGTGGCTTTGTCGCTTTGTACGAAGCTATTACTGCTCGGAATCCGGCCTCTTTTATAGACGGCTTTAGTGGCCCTCAGTTTAAGATAGACGACGAAGAGCTGAGTTCCGCCAGACAAGCTCTCCAACTTGAACTTCGCAACATCTTGTTGGCAAGAATGGAAAATGAAAAGCCAGCTAATTTTATTGCTTTTGATGGCTCTATTGCGATTACTTACAACCAGTTGCCAGCAGAAGAATTTGGAGAAAACTTGGTCACAATCAGAGAGCAGGCTATTCTGCAAATACCTCTATTTGAGACTATCGCACTCGGATCTTTCTTGGCAGAAGAAACAATCGCCACCTACGATAATACACCGGTGCGTGTAGACGACCCAAAACTAATTGCATTCCAGTACACCATCGCTACAACAAGCTCTAGTATAATCGCCAACGAAACCTCTTTAACGTTTAAATTGACCGGCAAACCGCTTTTAATCTGGGAATATGACATAGACAAGTTAACTAAAGACCTCGCTGGTCTTCCACAGACGGCTATAAACAACGCTGTTGTCGGTTACCCCGGAATCCTAGAAGCTCGAGTTCATGCGACACCTTTTTGGAAGAGAACTTTTCCCGAACTAGCAGAAGACATTATAGTGATAGAAGAACTGAAGGATAAAGAATAGCTATCCACATCAAAAGCCCTTCTAACAGTTGACGGGCTTTGTTTTATTTGTTAATATCTCCCTCGTTTAATGGATCAAGAGACATCAACGGTTAAAGATGATTTAGTTTATGGGATTGTAGAGGAAGCTCTGCCCAATACGCTTTTTCGTGTCACCGTAGAAGGGGAGGAGGAGCCCCTTCTCGCATACCTAGCCGGTAAAATGCGAAGATTCCGGATTCGAGTACTAGTCGGCGATAAAGTCGGCATGGTGATCGATCCATACGGGGGAAAGGCGCGTATAACAAAGCGTCTATAATAAAAATTATGAAAGTACGATCATCAGTAAAAAAAATGAGTCCAGACGACATAATCGTCAAGCGACGAGGCGTTGTATACGTCATAAACAAGAAGAAGCCACGACATAAGCAAAGACAAGGATAATATGAGAATTTCAGGTATTACAATTCCAGACGAAAAACAACTAACTTATGCACTAACTTCTGTGTATGGTATTGGTCTTAATCGTTCTAAGGACATCCTCGATGAACTTTCAATCGAGCGCACAACTAAAGCAGCCGACTTAACAACCGAACAAGAAAATGCCATTCGTGAAAAAATAGAGGCATTTACTATTGAAGGTGAGCTTAAGCGTTTAGTAGCAGGAAACATTAAACGACTAAAAGACGCTGGGACATATCGTGGGTCACGGCACACCAAACGCCTTCCGGCACGTGGACAACGAACCAAGACCAATGCAAGGTCACTAAAGGGTGCTAAAAAGACTATGGGAAGTGGACGACGCAAACTAGAGAAGACTTAAGATTTATTAATATTTCATTAACGTAACGACACATGGGTAAGAAACGTATCATGAAGAAAAGCGGAGGTTCTGATGTAGCAGGTACGTCCAGAGCGTTAAACCGCATTCCAAAACGTAAGCTGGCTTCTGGGCGGCTGAATATTTTGGCGACCTTCAACAACACACTAGTGACTCTTTGCGACGACAAGGGTAATGCTGTAATGTCTGCCTCAAGTGGAGCGCTTGGTTTCAAGGGTTCTCGTAAGAGCACGCCGTTTGCGGCAGCAAAGGTAGGAGAAATCATTGGAGAGAAGGCTCAGCAAATGGGTATGAAAGAAGCAGAAGTAGTTATAAAAGGTGTGGGGGCTGGTCGAGAGTCCGCACTTAGAGCATTTGCCGGTAAAGGGATCAACGTAAGTAGGATCACTGACCGAACACCAATGCCGTTTAATGGCCCGCGACCTCCTAAGGCTCGTCGAGTATAGTATTTAGCTTATGATATTAGGACCAAAATTTAAAATAGCAAAACGTCTCGGAGCACCAATCTTCGAAAAAACCCGAACTCAAAAGTTTGAGCTCTCACTTGCTCGAACTGCAAATGTGCGCCGTGGGGGACGAAGACCAGCTCAAATGAGTGATTACAAGCGTCAGCTTATTGAGAAGCAGAAAATGCGATTTACCTATGGTATCTCAGAAAAACAGCTACGCCGCTATGTAGATGAAGCCGTAGAAAAAAGTAACCAACCGGTCGCTCTATTAATGGAACGATTGGAGTCTCGTCTCGATAACGTTGTTTATCGAATGGGGCTAGCTAAGACTCGTCGACTAGCGCGGCAAATTTCTTCACACGGACACATTTGTGTAAACGGTAAGAAAATGACAATCCCTTCACATAAGGTCAAAGTTGGTGACGTTTTATCTATCCGTGAGGGTAGTCGTCAGACAGGCTTGTTTGTGAACTTAAATGAAACTCATGAAGCAGCTGGTCTGCCAAGTTGGGTGACATTTGATGTCAAAAAGATGGAGGGAGCGATGAAAGCTCTTCCAGTTTATAATCCGGCAGAATCTTTGTTTGATCCTGAACAAGTGATGGAATACTACAGTCGATAGGATTTGAAGAATTACAAATATTAAACTAGTTAAAAACACAAATATGTTGGAAACAAATGTAACTCTACCGTCAAAGCCTCGCGTAGTATCAGAAGAAGAAAACCGAGGAACTTTTGAGATTGATGGTCTTTTTCCTGGCTACGGTCACACCCTTGGCAACTCACTACGACGAATAATTCTGTCTTCACTTCCAGGAGCAGCTATTACGCAGGTAAAAATAGACGGTGTTGAGCACGAATTTTCTACTTTAGACGGAGTATCAGAAGACGTTATTACGATTCTTCTTAACCTACGTCGAGTTAGACTACACATGCACAGCGACGAACCAATGACGATCTCCCTTAAAAAGAAGGGTGTAGGTGACGTAACTGCTAAAGACATTCAAGCCCCTACTCAGGTTGAGATTCTTAACCCAGATCAGCACATTGCTGAAATCACTAACAAGAGCGCTGAACTGAATATAGAAATTACGGTAGAACGAGGCTTAGGCTACGTTCCTCGAGAAATTCACCAAAAAGACAAGATGGAAATTGGCGCGATTGCTCTTGATGCGGTGTTTACACCAATCAGACGAGTCAACTACGAAGTAGAAAACATGCGAGTCGGCGACCGTACAGACTTCAACCGATTGCGGGTTATTATTGAAACAGACGGTACCTACACTGCTCGTGAAGCACTAGAGAAATCTATCGAAATCATGATTCACCAACTTAAGTCGATCATTGGTTTCCAAGACCAACACAAAGAAGAAGAAAAACCAACCGTGGAAGAGAAAAAGTCTGAGGATACAGCTCCAGACCAAGAAGTTCTAAAGACCCGGATTGAAACACTGGACCTTACTAGCCGAACCCTTCAAGCTCTAGAAGAAGCAAGCATCCGAACTATCGGAGGCCTTGTGCGAAAGAAAAAAGATGATATTCTAGCGCTCGACGGTATTGGACCTAAAGGACTTGAAGAGATCACTGATCTTCTTAAGAAAATGGGTCTTAAACTAGAAGAATAAGCTTATGCGACACGCAAACAACAAACGAACATTAGGTAGATCACGGAGCCAGCGCACAGCCCTGGTACGTGGTTTAGCTGTGTCACTAATCCGAGACGGTCAGATTAAGACGACTCTGGCTAAAGCTAAAGAACTACAACCAAACATCGAACGACTAGTTACCCATGCCAAGAAGGATACTATCCAGGCACGACGTCTAGTAGCTTCTTCACTTGGAGAACCCACTTCAGCAATTTTAAACAAATTTTTCACCGATGTTGCCCCTAAGTTCAAAGAACGAAACGGTGGCTACACACGGGTTATTAAACTAGGTCGAACTTCACCAGGACGAGACGAAGCGATTATAGCTTTCGTTGAATAATATTATTATGACTACAAATATCACTACAAGCGCCCCAGGAGCACTTCACACTATCGACGCTACCGGAAAGCGTATGGGTATTGTTGCCACTGAAGCTGCTTCTATTCTTCTTGGCAAGAACAAAGCAGACTTCGCTAAAAACATCATGTCTGATGTTCAGGTAACTATCAGTAATGCAAGCAAGCTAGACATTCCTGACAAAAAGCAAAGCGAAATCTACCAAAGCTATTCTGGATACCCCGGAGGACGAAAGACTGAAACCCTAAGTCACCTAGCTGATCGACGAGGTATCGCCGAAGTGTTAAAGCGAACTGTTGCTGGAATGCTTCCAAGTAATAAGCACAAAAAGCCATTACTAGCTCAATTAACTGTAACTGAATAATCGTATGGCTGCTACAAAAAATACACCCTACATAGAAGGAATAGGTCGTCGAAAGACATCTACTGCTCGCGTACGACTTACCCCAGCTTCAAAAACTGTGATTACCGTAAACGGAAAAGCTGTGAACGATTACTTTGGTAATCTTTCGCACCAGAAAGATATACTGTCTGTACTAGACACGCCAGACGCAGGAATTGAAACCTACTCAATTACGGCAAAAGTACTTGGTGGAGGAATCTCATCACAAGCAGAATCAATCCGACTCGGTATTGCACGAGCTCTAGTAAAAGAGAAGGCCGACCGACGAAGCCCTCTAAAGCTTCTGGGTTTCCTTAAGAGAGATCCTCGTTCTGTTGAACGAAAGAAACCGGGACTACGGAAAGCCCGAAAACGACCGGCCTGGAGTAAACGTTAAGCTTACTGTTTTGGAGCTAGGATAATCCATTGCTTAAGAACTAATAGGACCGAGCTGAATATTAAAAAAAACGGATAACTGTGTTACCCGTTTTTTTGCTGTTTTTATACCTTACCTGCATATTGTTGCCAGCAGTGCTTTGAGTCTTTCCATGGAGCTAACCCACTGGAATCAAATAGACTTCTTGCGTATTGCATATAGTCCCTCAATACATTTGGGTTCAGACCCTTGGCTTGCATGGCTTTTTCATGCAAACCCAGGTGAATCTGAAGCACACCGGCTGACTTTTTTTGTCCAACTTTACTCAGCAACAAACCGTCACCCTCACTGTGAACCAGCTCAGATTCGCAATTTGCCACATAGACCATTATTGGCTTGTCTGGAAAGTAGAGCTCTACCACTTTTGCCAGACTGAGGCTACTTTGAGAAAGATTTGTCAGACCGGCAAACTCGTGTTTATCACCAGCTTCAGCAAACGAAGCTGAAAGTAGACAGACTGCCATTACTAAACTCTTTAAGAACATAACCATTTCCTCATGATGGAATTAATAGATTCGAGCAGAACTGCTCACAAAACCATTATTATTAGTTAACCACCCCTTATGACGCACAAGATCGACCTTTCTTACATATTTTACTCCACAAAATCCCTTCGATGATCTTTGTTATAATAGGGAATATGGAAATTGAATACGAAGCGACATTCGCCGATATCGATGTTGAAGAAATGAGATTAAAGCTAACAGAGTCTGGAGCAAGGCTTGCTCGGCCAGAATACAATCAGAAAAGGACTGTTTACGTTTTACCTAAACAAAATAACGTAGCTGGTGAGTTTGCCAGAATCCGCGATGAAGGAGACAAAATTACGCTAAGTGTCAAAGCTTTTGATGGTGACGAGATACATAACCAGAGAGAGACTTGTATTACCGTGAACTCTTTCGAAGAGGCTGGTAAGTTATTAGAGATCCTAGGATGTAAGCTTAAAGCCTACCAAGAAACTCGAAGAGAACTATGGATACTAGATGATGTTGAAGTCACTATAGATACTTGGCCATTCCTAGAACCATACGTTGAGGTAGAAGGTAAATCAGAGGAGGTAGTAAGATCAGTTTCGGAGAAACTAGGCTTTGACTGGTCGAAAGCGATATTTGGAGGAGTAGACGTTTTGTATAGCAAAAAGTACGGTGTTTCAAAAGATCAGATAAACGACCAAACACCAAAAATTATTTTTGAAATGGAGAATCCATTCTTAAGCTAGTTCTAAGAAAATTCAAAACAAAAAGCCCGATTCTCCTGAATCGGGCTTTAGAAAATCTGGGTGTATTGTACATTTATACGACAACCCAGACGAGGGAAATGACCACAAGAAAAATCACGACACTTAATATTTTGGCATTTCTATCTTCTTCGTTCACAAATATAAAACCGAAAATGATAAAAAATAACAAACTTATAATAACAGGTACTGTCTCTAGGCCAGCTAAAAACGCAATAATTGTTTTCATTTCTTTACTCCGAAAGTTCAAAAAAATCCAAACTAGACTATAAACTGAAAAAGAAAAAAAGCAAGTTTTAAATCTAAATAAATTACCAGTTCAACCTGAAACAAGTTCTCAAAGTAAACAAAAAAGCCACCTTCACAAACCTTTACATCTATTTTATTTGTGGTAGAGTTCCAACGGAACACATTGATCTTTAATTGACTAACGCTCAAACCAACAAGGAGAAGGACTATGAAAACAGAACCTTCTGCAGATGAAAGGGTTATAGTTTCACTTAAACCAGCATGCGTGCTAATTTTTGCAGTATTTGTAACACTACCACTAGTAGTTAGTAAATATATCGTAACCAAAGTTGAGCTGCTTAACTCAATGACACTTTCATCTCTCGGTGGAAATTCAAACATAATCAACAACAACTTTTGGGATATAGCGAGCATAGTTGGAGCACTTGTTATCTTACTAGCGATATACACTGTAATAGTGGAGTTAACAAGAAAAACATTCGATTTCCCTGATTCCCCTGACAAGGAAGTGCCTGGTCCAGAAAAAATTTATGATGATGATGATATGTGCTGGAAAGATACATTATGGATATTCTTTCCTGTAAATTTTCTCTACGCTTTTATGGGACTAGTTTTCGGACTTGCCACTAACAACTGGGAACACTCGTTTAATTATGCTGGCATTTTCTTAGCTTATAGCTTATCTTTTTCACTTTTTGTGTCGTTCCTGGCGGGAACTTTACTTGGAATTCCATTTTTCTGTTCCCATGGTACAAGGATTGTCCTTAAAAAATAATTATCTACCACAGTCGGTCCGCAAATCACAACCAAGACATTTAGTTCTGGTTGTTTTTTTATCACAGAAATTAACGCCCACGACTCTTTTTAATACAGATTTTGACATAGAAGTCTTTTGCCATTATAATGCGCGCGTATGGTGAATATAAACAATAAAAATGAGGATATTGAGGTGGAAACCACCAACGATGAAGAATCTGAATTTGAAGATACTGAGTTAGAAGAAGAAGAGGCATCTAGTAAAGACAAGCAAAAACAGCTGAGAGAAAAGCTTGCTAAATGCGAAGAAGAGAAGAAGAAAATACTAGATGATTCCCAACTTGCAAGAGCTGATTTTTTGAACGCTCGTAAAAGACTGGAAGAAGAGCGCCTTAGAGATCGGGTGCGAAGTAAGATAAATCACGCCGAAGAACTACTACCGCTTTGTGACAGCTTTCAAATGGCAATGAGCGATAAAGAAGCTTGGGCACAAGCCGATGAATCGTGGCGAAAAGGCATTGAAGGCATACACGCTCAACTAATGAGAATACTGGATACTTATGGAGTTAAATCTGTCAGCCCAACAGGCGACACCTTCGACCCTTACAAACATGAAGCCATCGGAACAGAAGTAGTGGAAGACGAAAAGTTGCAAGACGTAGTAATATCTGTAGTTCAACTAGGTTACGAAATTACCAGTGGCGGTAAGACTGAAATGATAAGACCGGCCCGGGTAACTACTGGAACTATAAAGAAGTAATTAGCACTTAAAATATCTTAACTTATGGCAAAAATACTTGGAATTGACCTCGGAACAACCAACTCTGCAATGGCTGTTATTGAAGCTGGTGAACCGGTAATTATAGAAAACGCAGAAGGAACCCGCACCACACCTTCGATAGTAGCTATTTCTAAAACGAATGAACGATTAGTCGGGCAAATCGCCAAACGACAAGCTGTTACAAACCCGACCAATACTATTTATGGTATTAAGCGACTAATCGGACACAACTTTGAAGACAAAGTAGTGCAGAAAGACAAAGAAATTTCCCCTTACACTATCAAGAAAGGTGAAAATGGTGGAGCAGTGGTAGAAATGGACGGAAAGGACTACCGGCCAGAAGAGGTTTCAGCCATGATCCTGACCAAACTTAAAAACGATGCTGAGGCAAAGCTGGGAGAAAAAATCACTGAAGCAGTTATTACCGTGCCCGCGTATTTTAATGACTCACAGAGAAAAGCTACACAAGACGCCGGAAAGATTGCCGGACTAGAAGTACGACGAATAATCAACGAACCGACGGCAGCTGCGTTGGCCTACGGATTCAACAAGAAGAAAGATGAGAAGATTGTGGTTTACGACTTTGGCGGAGGAACTTTCGACGTCACCGTACTGGAGGTAGGAGACGATGTGGTAGAAGTACAATCTACCGACGGAGACGCCCATATGGGCGGGCGAGATATCGACCAAGACATTGTGAAGTACCTGATTGAAGAATTCAAGAAATCTAGTGGAATAGACTTAAGTAAAGACAAGCTAGCGCTGCAACGACTAGACGAATCAGCTGAAAAATCCAAGCTTGAACTATCCTCTACATCTGAGACAAACATAAACATTCCTTTTATTTCACAGGGTTCAGACGGACCCCTACACATGGACGTAAAGCTAACTCGAGCAAAACTTGAAGAAATCGCTCACGAATACATCGATCGATCGATTGAGATTACCAAACGAGCTCTAGAAGCTTCGAGCTTCAGCAAAGATGACATCGACGAGATTATTCTGGTTGGAGGACAAACAAGAATGCCGGCTATTCAAAAAGCGGTTAAAGAATTATTTGGGAAAGAACCTAACCGCACCATTAACCCAGATGAAGTTGTGGCACTTGGAGCGGCTATTCAAGCGGGAATCTTCCAAGGTGACGTCCAAGACATTACCCTAGTAGACGTGATACCGCTTTCGCTTGGTATCGAAACCATGGGAAGTGTAAACACAAAACTAATTGAGAAGAACACCCACATTCCAACTAAAAAACAACAAGTGTTTTCTACTGCAGCTGACAACCAAACCTCAACTGAAATTCACATCGTGCAAGGCGAGCGACCAATGGCCGCGGACAACAAGTCCTTGGGGAGATTTGTCTTAGACGGAATTCCACCAGCACCACGGGGAATGCCTCAAGTAGAAGTGACATTTGATGTCGACAGCAACGGTGTACTAAATGTAACCGCCAAAGATAAGTCGACTGGAAAAGAACAATCTATCCGGATTGAAGCCAACTCAGGTTTGACCGAAGACGACATAGAACGAATGAAGAAAGAAGCCGAAGATCATGCCGGAGAGGATGGTAAGAAAAAGGAACTTATCGAAGCTCGCAATCAAGCAGAACAAATGGTGTATACAGCAGAAAAGTCTATAAAAGATCACGAAAAAGAAGTCCCGGATGACATCAAAACTGAAATCAAAGAAAAGATTAAGTTAGTGAACGAAGCAAAAGAAAAAGACGACAAAGACGCATTAGCTAAATCAGTAGAAGAACTAACTACTTCACTCCAGAAGATTGGCGAAATTATGCAAAAAGCGGCTGAAGAAGCCCAGAAGGCTGGAGAAGCCGGTAAGTCTGAGGAAAAGAAAGGGGACGATGAGCCAAATGTACGAGAAGCGGAAGAAGTAAAAGAGGAGAAGAAAGACGAAGATAGTAAGTAGTGAGTTTTTTATGAACGGAAACATTAGGTTTCTATTCATAATAAAGCTCATTAGGAACGAGGTGATTTAAAACTTTTATGGCAAAAAACTACTACGAAATATTAGGTATACAAAAGGGTTCGTCTAAAGACGAAGTAAAAAAAGCTTTCCGTAAGAAAGCGGCTGAACACCATCCTGATAAAAAAACTGGTAACGAAGAGAAGTATAAGGAAGTGACTGAAGCTTACGCAGTATTAGGAGACGAAAAGAAAAAAGCTGAATATGATACCTACGGGCACTCATTCAACGGAGCTGGAGGTGGGGGGGGAGGCGCTGGCGCAGGAGGCTTTGGTGGTTTTGATTTCTCTGGCTTCCAAGGTCAAAACGGCCAAGGCTTTGAATTCGACATCAATGACATTTTCCAAAACTTCGGCTTTGGTGGTGGCCAACAAGCCAGACGTGGCCGAGATGTTTCTATAGACATAAACCTAACTTTCCACGAGAGTATTTTTGGTGTTACTCGTAAGCTCCTCATAACCAAGAACAACACCTGTACTCATTGCGACGGAAGTGGCGCCAAGAAAGGTACCGATACAGAATCCTGCAATACTTGTGGCGGACAAGGAAAAGTACGAGAAAACCGCAACAGCATTATGGGTAGCTTTACTACCGTACGTGAATGTTCTACCTGCAACGGTACCGGCAAAATTCCAAAAGAAAAATGTGGTCATTGTGCTGGAGCTGGAGTAGCTCGGACCGAGGAGGAGATTTCTATAAAGGTACCAGCTGGTATTGCAAATGGCGAAGTGATTCGGATGACCGGCAGAGGTGAAGCGATGCCACACGGACAACCAGGCGATATGTACATCAAGGTCCACGTAGAGGCTCATAAGACAATAAAACGTGAAGGTACTACATTGACCACCAAGCTCCCAATCAAGCTCACAGACGCGCTTCTAGGCGCTACCTACAGTGTAGAAACCCTCGACGGTGCAATGGATATCAAGATTCCATCTGGTATCACTCATGGGGAACTTCTACGAATAAAAGGCAAAGGTGTACCCAACGACGGAAGCCGAGGCGACTTCATGGTAAAAGTCTCTATCGAAACCCCAAAGAAACTTTCTCGCAAAGCCCAGAAGTTGATTGAAGAATTGCGGGAAGAGGGAATTTAGAAATCAACACGAACCAAAAAAAGGTTCAGAAAGATAAATCTTTCTGAACCTTTTTTAAATACAACATGTTAAAATATTCCCAAAATGAAGAAAAAGAAACAACAAGAATTAGTAATCTTTAAGGGTAAAGACGGACAAGTGAAATAGCGCGGAGATTTTAATAATGACACGATTTGGGTTTCACTCGATCAAATAGCCGAAGTGAAGATTGGGGAGAAGTTCAAATGCATATTGTCGAAACTACATGCGCCCAAGAACCTGTAAATGCTATTGTCCTTGCCGTATACAAAAAGGAAAGCTGGGCATAGTAAAGGCCCGCCAGATTACTTTGCGGGCCGTTTGGTAGTTTTATCGGAAGTCGGCATTTTTAGCGCGCTCATTTTCTCGAACGCCTGTGACGCTGTGTGAAGAAACATTAGACATAACCTTGTCTTCCCCAACAATACCGTATCTGACAGCTGCAAAATACAAAAACGCTACACCAGCCAAAAAAAATATTGCTGGTAAAAAGTAGCTGAATTTGCTCGGAGTTAGATATTTACTAACCTCCGGTGACAACTCTCGAGCCTCCTTAATGTGGTTCGAAATACCAAAAAAAACGTGTAGGGATACTGCAAAAAGAAAAAGGCTAATTCCAAAGAATATCTGATAATTTTCCATCTTTTTTCTCCACGATAATGAACAAAGGAACCTACAATCAAAATCTACTCCTTCCCCCTAAGTGTGTCAACACTTAGGTATCAAGTTATAATATTTTAATGCCCCTTCAATCCACTCGATTTGATTTTGAGGAAGGGAAGTCTCCTCGGGAGGAGTTTGTTTTGTTTGAGAAAATTATTGAGGATAGGGGCAGTAGGTACTCTGTTAGTATTGGTCGGGTTGAGTCGCAGGAAGAGATACAAGCTTTCTTAGCTCGACTGAAGAAAAATAAAAAATACGCCAAAGCAACACACAATACCTGGGCCGCTAGGATTTCCCATGAAGGTACTATCTATGAGACAAAGTCAGACGATGGCGAGACTGGGGCAGGGATGGTCATTCTACGAGTAATGCAAAAGGAAGAAGTTACTAATTGCGTTATTTGTGTCACCAGATGGTTTGGGGGAGTGAAACTGATGGGAGACAGATTCAAACACGTACAAGATGCTACCAAGTACGCAATTGATAAAATCTAAATAGGTGGAAAACAGGAATTGGTGACTTTCTGTAACATATAATAAATAGATGGATTGGACCTACTTCATAAATTTCATTACCGAGTTTGCTTACTTGCTTCTTGTGTTGGGTTTTTGTTTGACTTTTGCGATATTTAAAGGAAGACAAGCCATCATTAATCTTATGATTGGATTGTACTTAGCACTCCTTATCTCAATAGAGTTTCCCAACTACGACATCCTCTTGGGTGGGTTAGAAACCTCTCAATCAATCGCCTTGGCCAAGCTAGGCTTCTTTGCCGTAATTACGATTCTCACTACAATGCTTTGCTACCGCATCATGCCCGATGAGTTTAGAGAAAACCGCTTTGAGAGCTTTGGAAAGAAGTTACTACTGGCTGCTGGAGCCACGATACTTATAATGATCTTCAGTTTTCAAGTGCTTCCAGTAACAGAGTTTCTAACACCGGGAACACCAATCCAGTCACTATTTGCTCCAGAACCATACTTTTTCTGGTGGTTACTTACACCGCTGGTTATTTTATATATTGTTTAAATTAGCCTTTGTATTTAGACATCAATAAATTTACTTCATCAGTATAGTCGCCCCAATCAACTAATAATATACTTGCTAGCACTTTTTCTAAAGCTGTAGCATTTTTGTGTTGATCGTAATAAGGAGCTCTTGGATCATCACCTGGCTCAGATATATCTCCTTCAGCACGGCGTTCTTCAAACTTAAAATCAAAGGCATCCACTTGCTGATCAGTGATATTGGCTTTCTTCAGCAAATAACTTTCCACAATCTCATGAACTGCGACAAGCATTTCACGGCGTGAACAACTCATACTTGAAACAACAATGGACGTATGACCATTCTTATCAGTTAAATAATCACCTACGGTGTTGTATCGTTGCTCAGAATGAGGGACAGTTTTTATAGAAAAATTTAACATTAAATTAAGTCTAACATGATTAAATGTTAAAGTTGTAGTGATTACATCTTAATACAAAACACATAACTGAGTTGTCCACACATTGATTTAATTCAACTGATTTACTCAATATTTTAGTTTAAGATTAAATGAAGATATGCAATCTACTTGATTTTTCTGTATTTGTGTGTTAAAATTTAAATCTTTATTGGCCAACAACAAATCAAGTATGGAAAAAATAAATACAATTCAGTTTGGTGTGCATTATATGCTTGACGGATATGGAGCGGATGTAGAAACACTTAGCGACAAAACAGCTTTGAGAGACCTTTTAGACCGCCTGCCAAAAGAAGTTGGTATGCACCCTATCTCAGAACCAGTTGTAGTTGAGGTGGGGCCAAATAACAAAAAAGATCCAGGAGGTATAAGTGGCTTTGTAATAGTTGCAGAAAGTCATATTAGCTTTCATACTTTTCCAGGCCGTGGCTTTGTGACAATTGATGCTTATACGTGCAATGACTCAATACCAGAAAAGGAACTGACCGACAGACTTACAGACTATTTTAAACTCAAAGATTCAGATGTACACGTAATTAAAAGAGGTACAAAATACCCAATACAAGACATTAACTAAAAAAGCTTAGTTTTAATCAATTAAAACAATAAGTTTAATAACTTTTATATGACAGATAAACAAAATCTAGAAAAACAAGACTACGTCTTAGAGTACTGGCACAAAGACTTCACATTTGGCTACAAAAATGACAAATTAATTAAGGAAGAAAAGACTGAACACTTTCACATATCTTTGTTTGAAAATAATTTTTTCGGAAAAGTAATGATGCTAGACGGCGCTACTCAGCTATCAGAAAAGGAAATACATGTCTATCATGAGATGTTGATTCATACGCCAGTTTTTGCGCATGGCAATATTTCTGAAGTACTCATAATTGGAGGCGGCGATGGAGGGGCAGCGAGAGAAGTCCTAAGACATGATCATATTAATGTTACTCAAGTAGAAATTGACAGAAGTGTAGTTGATTTCTCTATTAAGCACATCCCTGAGATTTCAGATGGAGCTTATGAATCGGACAGGATGAACTTAATCATTAAAGATGGCGTAAAGTTTGTGAAAGAAACCGATAAAGAATTTGATCTTATTATTATAGACTCAACAGATCCCGTAGGTCCTGCAAAGGCATTATTTGAATTTGAATTCTTCGAAGCTTGTAAGAAGCGCCTTAAGGAGGGTGGGATTTTTGTTAATCAGTGCGGATTGCCGTATCTGCAACCTGAAGAACTTACTGACGTCAGTAAATCTCTAAGTAAACTGTATTCAAGCTCTAGCACGTTTTTGGTGTCTGTACCTTGTTACGTGATTGGTCAAATGGCTTTTGGCTGGGGTACAGACCATGAAGATACACTTAATGTAGATATTGAGATTCTAGAAAAACGCTATTCACAATCTGGAGTCAAAACTAAGTATTACAATCCAGAAGTACATAAAGCTGCTTTTGCTTTACCGAATGAAATTAAAGCTTTACTAAACTAACAATGCTTACTTTTAAAGAACAGTCTTGCGATGTCTTAAAATTATTTGTTGGCGAGAACATTTTTAACATAGATGACTATACAGTAGTGCAAAAATCTTCATTTAACACAGACTCCTTTCAGATTAAATTTGGAATTCTTGCTGAAAGCCATTTTGCCTCAATTAACTACAACTCAAAAAATATCGACGAGTTGTGCATATGTACAGATCAGCTAATTCCAGGACACACAGAAGTTCTATTGTGTAAGTTAAAGGGCGAAGTCTTTAACAAAAAGACTGATGACTTTAACTACAAACTTGAAGTAGAGTACTTAAACAAAGTGAAGTCTAATAAGCGACTCACTGCCTTGAATAAAAAAATTGACATGTTTAACACATACCATTTATCACACACCTTTCCAACTAATAGTGACGCATCGGAAAAGGCATTTACTAAGATTTTTATTACCGTGAACAAAGAGGTTCTTATCGAGTCAATTCACACTTACCCTGAAGAAGACAGATATGTTTATATAACGTCTAAAATATCACCTAGGGAAGCAGAGTAGGCAGAATACTGACAGAGATACATAACTATTCGCGACTATGTCAATAAATTTTAAAACTAAATGCAGTTCGCTAGCGAATAAATGGAACTACAGCATACATATGCGACCATTGTTTACCGACTTAAATGAGGCTGTGAGAGAAGTAAAAAAAAGAAAAACTGACCCGAAAATCCTTTCAAAAATCGCAAATTTTCTAGACGGAGACGTTCCTGTACATTTCAATCAATCAGATCCAGTTTTCTATCTATCGAGGCACTTAGGATCCCCGAACTTTGAGGCAATAAAGGCATATGAAATGACAAAAAAATTTGGGTTACAGTTTGTAATTGGAGAAGACTTAAAAGGTATTTTTGTATCAAACAACTTCATAAAAGTCCCTTTGGGAAAACTGCCGATACTTAAAGGTCTAGATAAAAACGGGAACGAAATATTGGAGTACTTTACAATAATTGACTTTAATAGTAGCCAGGGTAAAAGCTTTAGTGATATTAATACAATCTGGGGGCAACCAATGCCAGTTTTTCATAAGGAGCTATTAGCAAACACACCCATAAAAAATCTTAAAATAGTAGACGAGTCAAACTGGATCAATAAACACTACAGAGGCAATTTATACAAACAATATGTTCATATACTGACTATTATGTGTGCACACGGCATTTTAATGGAAGCATTTTCTGTTGACGAAGTAGATTTTGTTAAAAAGATAGTTAAACCTGCATTTAAAGAAGTAGAGCGAAATATTGGAGTGAAACCTTTAATAGTGGAGCATATTACTCACGAAGAAGAGCTTGAACGTACTTGGGACGCTTACCCTTATTCACTTTATGATATGATAAAAAATAAACTGAACTTGAATTTATGAATTGGTTTGTAATAGCATTAATTGGTCCGTTCTTGTACGCAATAACAAACCATATAGATAAAATTCTTTTGGAAAAATTCTTTAAGGATGGAGGAGTAGGCACACTTATTCTGTTTTCATCACTACTGTCTGTGGTAGCTCTTCCTGTTGTATTGATTGCTGAACCGACTGTTTTAATGGTCGATATAAAAAGTTTAATACTTCTAATAACTGTTGGAGCCCTAAGTCTGGCAGTGTTGTGGTGTTATTTAACAGCACTAAAAGACGATGAAGCATCTGTAGTAATAGTTTTCTACCAAACAATGCCAGTCATAGCTTTGGTTCTCGGTTACTTCATACTTGATGAGATGTTATCAAAAATGCAACTGATTGCGATGACGATAATTATACTTGGAACTTCTATCATATCTTTTGAGATTGATAATGAAAACAAATTCAAACTCAGAAAAAAAACTATACTCTACATGTCCGCGGCCTCCTTCTTCTGGGCATTAGCAGAAGTCGTGTTTAAATACGTAGCGATCGAGGTGACCGTTTGGCGAGCAATATTTTGGGAACATTTGGCCCTAACTTTTTTTGGTATTCTGATTTTTGCACTAATCCCTAGATACAGACGGAGCTTTTTATTAGCACTTAAATCAAACTCGAAGCCAATTTTAGGTTGGAATTTTGTTAATGAAGTCATTTATATCATAGGAGGAATAATTGTTTCTTTTGCTTTAATGTTAGCCCCGGTATCCCTGATTTTACTAGGAGACTCTTTCCAGCCAATTTTTGTGTTTAGCATAGGAATAATGATTACAATATTTTTTCCAAAATTAGTTGCAGAAAATATTGAAGCAAAAAATCTTTGGCAAAAATTAATCGCTATTATAATAACCGGAATTGGAACATACCTACTCTTGACGTCAACTTAGTAGCTAATGTGTATAGTCGTGTAGGCTTTCACCATTCTTGTTGATATAGTTGAACCATGGTTAAGCATCTCAAAAAGATATTAGGAGGCAAGTTTTTCTTGTACTTTAATACAATCCTTTTTATTTTGGTCATATGTGGCTCATTTTACAGATTTATTTCGTTAGAAGATTATTTGGTTTCTTATAAGGGAGACTGTGATCCTGATATTGAAATCTGTTACGAGTATTGTGAAGACAACGAGTGCTTCTACTACTCTATTATCGAACGGACCGCTTCAGAAGTGATATCTCTCTGCGGGAAAGACGTCACAGAATGCGACGAAGCTTATGAGTGCCGCAATGACGTAGAAGAATGCTCAATACATTTTTGCAAACCAAAAGAAAATGAAGAAAATGTTTGTGTAACTAACATTAACAAATTATGATTTGCTATTACTACGAAGCACCGACAAATTTGTTTTTTGTAGAAGGTGTACCTGAACTACTTTATTATTCCCACATACCAGCTTCTGTATTTGCTCTGACAGTCGGATTATTTGTCTTCGTAAACAATCCTAAAAGTTTACTTAATAGAATATTACTCTTGATCGCGTTGTGTTTCACAGCAATAGCGGTCGTAAACTTGATCACCTGGACAAACAACCAAAGTGATATCATCCTCTTTGCCTGGTCACTAGTAGGCCCCTTCCAAGCATTAGTTTCAATATTATGCATTTATTTTATATATGTTTTCCTACATAAGAAAGATATTTCGTGGAAAATTAAGTCTATTTTTACATTACTACTGGCACCTGTCTTGTTGTTAGCAACTACAAACTTAAACCTTAGCGGATTCGATTTAGCGACTTGTGACGCGTTTCAGTACGAAGGTGAGTATTATACTCTTTACTACAACCTACTTGGACTTCTAGCGATCTTGTGGACATCTACTCTTTTGGTAAAGAACTATCGAAAGGCTGACCGGTACTTTAAGAAGCAAATCGTCTTGATGGGAATAGGTCTTGAGCTATTTTTATTCCTTTTTGTGACAATTTTTTACCTAGCTCAATATCTTACATCTATTGGATTTATTGAAGATTCCAGGTTAGAGCTATATGGATTCTTTGGAATGACTTTCTTTATGGCAATGATGGGTACCCTAATTGTTAGATTTAAAACCTTTAATGTTGGGATGGTTGCTTCTCAGGCCTTGCTTATTGTTTTGGTTATTCTTACTGCTTCCCAGTTTACTTATGTTGCCAGTAGAACGGGGACTGTTATCACTGCTGTGACACTGGTTTTCACGGCAATAATTGGAATTATTTTGGTCCGAAGTGTTAAGAAAGAGATTGCTCAGCGGGCAGAGTTACTTGTCCTAACCGGTAAACTCGAGAAGGCTAATGTTCGGTTGAAAGACTTGGATAAACTTAAGTCTGAGTTTGTTTCTATTGCTTCTCACCAATTGCGTAGCCCGCTTACAGCTATCAGGGGTTACGCTTCACTCTTGCGAGAAGGAAACTACGGAAAGATCCCTGTGAAGGGTCTGGAAGCGCTAGAGCGAATTGAAGACTCTTCCAAGCTAATGGCGATTGGTATCGAAGATTACCTAAACGTTTCTCGAATTGAATCTGGGAATATGAAGTACAATTACGCTGACTTTAACTTAAAAGACGAAACTGAAAAAGTTTGCGACGACCTTAGAGCCGAAGCCTTGAAGAAAGGTCTTACAATTATCTTTAGGAGCGACCTTAATAGCCGAGGGGTAATTAATGCAGACATTGGAAAAACCATACAGATACTTCAAAACTTAATTAACAACTCGGTCAAATACACACCAAAAGGAAGTATTAGAGTATTGGTCCGTGATGATGTGGTTAGAAAGAAAATATTTGTCGACATTGTAGATACCGGAATTGGAATGGACGAAGATGCTCTTGAGACTGTATTTGAAAAGTTTGAACGAGCTTCAAATGCCAACTCAGTAAATATCTCTGGTACTGGCCTTGGTCTATACGTGGCACTCAAAATGGCTGAAGCGATGAAGGGAGGAATCACCGCCCACTCCGAAGGAGCAAACAGAGGGTCTAGGTTTACTATAGAGATGCCTTTGGCGTTGTAAGATTTTCTGAACAAAAGGTTCAGAACCAGGAAATCTTGCTAGTTAAAAACACCGAGGTCTGACCTCGGTGTTTTTCTGAACTCGGTGTTTTTGAACGTGACATACTGTCTGAATAGTGAGTTTTTTGGTAAGATATATGTATGTCTTACACTAAAAAACGTTTACTTACCGGATTACAATCTTCTGGCACTTTACACATCGGCAACTACTTTGGTGCTCTGAAGCCCTTTGTGGATATTTATCAGGATTACGATAGCTACTTGATGGTGGCAGACTACCACGCTCTGACTAGTCTACGAGACGGAGAGCAACTCCGACAAAATATTTTTAATGTAGTGAAAGATTATTTGGCTGTAGGGGTTGATCCAAAGAAATCTGTCATTTTTAGACAATCTGACAATCAAGACCATACCGAGCTGGGTTGGGTTCTTAATTGTATGGTGACAGTACCTTTCCTGATGCAAGCTCATTCGTACAAAGACAAAGTGGCAAAAGGACTAGAACCTAACGCCGGACTTTTTACCTACCCAATGCTCCAGGCGGCAGACATCGCTCTCTACGACATTGATGTAGTGCCAGTAGGAGAAGATCAGCGACAACACCTCGAATACACTAGAGAAGCAGTAGGGAAGTTCAACCGGGCTTATGGCGATACGCTTATGGAGCCGGCAGAGATGATACTCGACGGCGTAGGAATTGTACCGGGTACTGACGGAGAAAAAATGAGTAAAAGCTATGGAAATACTATTCCGCTATTTGGCACTTACGAAGAAATTGAGAAAGCAGTGATGAGCATTGTGACCGACTCAGAAGGAGACCGGCCCGAGCATGTCTACGCAATACATAAGCTTCTTCGCTCTGAAAAAGAACTAGCTATTTTATATGAAGAAAAGAAGGGAAGGTACGGCGACCTAAAAAAGGAATTGGCAATCGACCTAGAAGAACTAATTGCACCAATGCGAGCCAAAAGAGCAGACATTACAGATGAGATGGTAAAGGAAGTACTGGCAGATGGAGTAAATCGAGCCAAAGAAACATCAAATCAAACTCTAAAAAAAGTCCGCCAAGCAATAGGAATCGATTTGGGTTAGTCAACTAAAAATTATCACTGATCTTAAATATTATGGAAAAAATAGTTTCAACTAATGAAAGAGCTGGTATTGTAGAAACTGAAGAGAATACAAATAAATCTATGACCCTGGCAGAGAAAGCTAATGAGATTAACCTGGAACTAGTCAGTGCTTTATTATCTACCATCCAGTTACCAGGACTGGATAATAAAACCGTGACCACATTCGAAAAAGATCCAGCTGAAAAATCCTTCATTGCACTTCCTACCTTCAATGGAGCTGGCCCGACCGCCAGAGAAGCGGCTCTATTCGCAGATGAAGCTAAGATAAAATTTGAAAATACAACTCACTGGAGAGATACTTCGGTAGAAGTTGTGCTTCCTGCACTTGATAATCCAAATTCAAGTTACACTATCAGGATTATTGTTTTGTAGAACTTTAACAAGAAGTTAGACAGTTTTGGCCGGACTTTACTTAACTTGACATACTGTATTTTTTACGTAGAATATTTTTAGATTAGACCAATCCCTAACAAGCAGAAAAAGGAGTACGGCATGTTCTTTAGATTAACTGACACTGATTTCAAGAGAATTGTAAGCGGGATCACTGTTCCGTTTGAAGAAAATTGTACTGTCACCTACTTTCATCCCAAAAGGTCAAGTGATGTTGTGTTCTTACAGATTATCTTGGACAACACCGGTCCAACCGCTGAGCAAAACAAGACATACAAGAAGTTGGTAGAATTTGCTCTAGCAGATAAAGGCTTCGCTGGAAAAGCGATTGTAGAATTTGACGACATGCCAGTCAATGAAAGATTTGGCACCGAGAAGATGACTCCTAACGATTCACAACGGATAAAGGTCACACTTTTGTAGATACTGCGCACCATCCAGACAGCCTAGCAAGCTGTCTTTTTTTATTACGATCTCTTGTTTACTTTTATTTAAATTATTGTATAGTGAAGCTAGAAATTAACTAACCGGTGTGTTACATGACAGAACAAAATAGCAGTCCTTCTCCGCTCTGCTTAGCGAAAGAATCAGTAGTAAATACGGCATCCAGGCTTTTTATAGCTTTACTAAAATTGTAAACAAAAATGACCGGGAGTTTTTTATTCAATTTTACAAAGCCAGCGATCCTTGCTTACTTGTTATCCTAAAAGCTATCAACGAAGACCTGAGAGAACGGGATCTAATAGAGCTCGTGAAAGTGATCGTTGCGCCCTTATCAGAAGAGCAGGAAATCGCAGGCAGTGAAGGCAAAATCATTCGAGTTGTTCAGTGCGAATAGCTCAGATCGAATTCAAGCAGTCCCCCGGACTGTTTTTTTATTTTCATTGACTAAACTTTAGGTTGAGGTTAATCTTTAAATAAGTCTAAGAAACAGCTGACACTGTGGAGACAAAATGTAATTGAAGAAACTAAGAGCTCAACTGAGCTGAAGTAGGGTGGCACCGCGGACTCATCGTAAATGATGGAAATCGCCCCTGCGAATGTATTAGTATTACTAGATATATTTGCAGGGGCGATTTACGTTCCTGCGTAAAAACAAATTTATGGAACGAACATTAATTAAAAATCTGAAGGAAAAAGTGGGCGAGGAGGTGACAATAAATGCCATAGTGAGTGTGGCGCGACAACAAGGAAAAATGGCCTTCTTTGATTTTCGTGATCGCGGTAGTGCCATCCAGGGCGTGGTGTTTGGTAAACCAGAAGTTTTGGAAGTAGCCAAGGAATTGACTCAAGAATGTGCTGTGTCTGTCACTGGAGTAGTAAACGAACGACCAGAGAAGATGGTCAACACAAATGTGCCAAACGGTGACATCGAATTAGAGATTACTGGAATCGAAGTGCTGGGAGATGCCGACGCTATGCCGTTTGATTTGGATTCAGACTTAAACTTAGACACCTTGTTAGATTATCGACCACTTACACTTCGTCGATCGCGTGAACGAGCAATCTTTAAAGTGCAACACGAAATTTTAGTCGCTTACCGGAGTTTCTTGATTGACGAAGGCTTCATAGAATTCCAAGCGCCCAAACTCGTGGGTGGAGATGCTGAAGGAGGCGCCGAGGTGTTTAAAGTTAAGTACTTTAAAGGAGTGGAAGCTTCGTTGGCCACGAGTCCTCAGTTATACAAACAAATTATGGTTGGAGTGTTTGAACGAGTCTTTGCGGTTGGTCCGACTTTTCGTGCGGAAAAAAGTGCCACCACTCGACACTTAAGTGAAATATCCATGCTCGACTTCGAGATGGGATTTATTAAGGATCATACTGATGTAATAGTGATGACAACTAGACTTATTAGGGCGATAGTAGACCGGATAAATACTAAATGCGAAGTTGAACTGAAACTGCTTGGAGCAGAAAAAGCCTTGGCCCCTGAAGCCTTTCCGGTAATGAATTTGCGCGAAGTTCAGGAGCTGATCAAGAAAGAAACAGGCGTAGATAAAACTAGTGAACCAGACCTCGAACCTGAAGATGAGCGATTCATTTGTGAGTACGTCAAGAAAAATTTGGATTCAGACTTTGTTTTTGTGACTCATTTTCCGACTTCAAAGCGTCCATTTTATACTCACACTGAACCGACAGACCCGGACTTTACCCGAAGCTTTGATTTGCTCTTCCGAGGGTTAGAAATGTGTTCTGGTGGACAGAGAGTTCATGATTACGATGAGTTAGTGGCAAGGATTAAATCTAAGGGACTAGATCCGGATAAATTTGAGTTCTACCTACAATCCTTCAAGTACGGAATCCCTCCACACGGTGGTATCGGAATGGGACTAGAACGACTGACGGCAAAATTCTGTGGAGTAGCCAATGTAAAGGAGGCTACTTTGTTTCCTCGAGACATCAACCGAATCGACACTTTTACCTCGAAAGATCAGAGTGACTCTGCTGAATTGTAAAATAAAGAACATGAAAAGGCTGTAGAATCGTCGATTCTGCAGTCTTTTGCTATACTAGTAAGTATAGCAAAAATTGAATGCACAAATGAGCGCAAGCGATTGTTGTAAATTTATATCCGAATCTGCGCAATACCTAGCGCAGATTTCTGGACTCATCTATACTTAAAATTCTAAATATGACAAAAATACAAACAACCAACAAGAATCTTTCAGATGTTGATAAAAAATATTGTCGGATAGTGTTAACCGAAGACAAGCTCAGTTGGCACCGGCTGGTCGAAACCAAAGACGGAATACTAGAATACCGGATGGGCGTTGGAAAACGAAAAAATGTCACGCTTCGTATGTTTCGAACCTTAGTTCGTACAATTGTTCAAACAGCCAAAACTCACCAGCTAGAAAACATTGCTCTAAATATTAACCCAGTGAATTATCCTGAGCTAGAGACAAAAGGCAACGGGTGGTTTTACCGCACTTTGGCTGAAAACCTGCAACTTGCTCAGTACGAATTCACCAAATACAAAACTATCAAAAAAGGTGGCTATGAGTTTAAGGAGATTTTGGTTTGTGGTGAAATGACGGCTTCAGAAAAAAAGAGTTTTTCTACTGGTCTCATTGTAGCCACTGCTGCTAACTTCACTCGTGACATAGCCAATACTTCTGGCGAAGACATGACACCAAGCCAGCTGGCCAAAGCCGCTCAGACGGCCATGAAGGGAACTAAAGCCAAAGTGAAGATACTTGACCTAAAAGCGATCAAGAAGCTTAAAATGGGGCTTTTGGAGGCCGTGGGAAAGGGGGCTAGCGATAAACCTAATATAATTATTATTGAATACTGGGGAGCCGGTAAACCAACCTCTAATGACAAGAAGAAGGCGCCGATCGCCCTGATTGGCAAAGGTATTACCTACGACAGTGGTGGGCTCAACGTAAAGCCAACCGGTGCCATGCACGAAATGCATATGGATATGTCTGGGGGAGCGGCCATGATCGGCACCATGCAGGCAGTAGCTAAACTTGGACTAAAGAAAAATGTAGTAGCCATTATTCCAGCGGCTGAAAATTCTATCTCGGCTGAAAGTATGCGCGCGGGAGACATTGCCACTTCGATGTCAGGCCAGACTGTGGAGATACTTCACACCGACGCAGAAGGCCGACTGGTGCTGGCCGATGCCATGACCTACGCTGAGCAGTTTTATTCACCGAGAGTAATGCTCGACGCAGCTACTCTAACAGGTGCTTCGCTGTCTGCCCTAGGTCAACACGCTTCTGCCATTATGACCAAAGACAAAACCCTGCAGGACAAACTGGTAGAACTGGGAGAAGACAGCGGCGACTTAATGTGGCCACTACCACTTTGGGACGAATACAAAGCCACCCTTAAGAGTACTCGAGCTGATATTTCAAACATTGCCACCAACTTTGGTCGCTTTGGCGGATGTATTGAGGGAGGTACTTTCTTGTCTTTCTTTGCAAATAAAAAAACTCCTTGGGCTCATATCGACATGGCTCCAAGAATGAACAGCATACCAAGCGACAAGCTAGCTAAGGGCGCAACCGGAGAGCCGGTTAGAATGCTAGTAAAATTTGTTGAAGGGTATTAGTAATAGTTAGAGTATCTAGTAAGGGCTGTGTAAATAATCCAGTCGTGCTAATTTGAAGATAGTCGAAGATCACTAGCGTAGTGTTTATACACTAACACAACGGCCGCCAAGCGGCCGTTTTACTATAAAAATATTCAGCTTGAGTTTCTTAATGTAAAGGTCGCTTAATTTCTGAAGCGACTTTAGGGTCCCGATTAGAACTTTAAAAAGGGGATTGAGACTAGACCAAGACTTAGCAACAGCAGAAGATATTTGTCTCGCAGGAGATGCTCCCTAAAACTAAACCCTCCTCCCATAAAGTTGGACAGACTAAAGTAGCTGTACCTGATAAAAAGAATGAGCAATAAGAGCAGCAAAACTGAAATAACAATATACATGTTGTGAATCCTCTTTTGACTTTTAATACATATCCAGAAGTAAGATATCACATAATTGAGCATCGAAAACTATACTGAAGCCGATAGAGGAATATAGAGTATGGCATGATAAAATATAAATATGAGTACTGCTTTTGCAATAAAGACTGAAACCTTCGAAGGGCCGATGGAGCTATTGATTGAGTTGGTTGAGAAGCGAAAGCTCTTGATAAATGATATTTCATTGGCTGCGGTTACAGACGAGTATATGCAGATGGTGAGTGAAATGCAGGAGCTTTCGCTTCCAAATACCGCTCAATTCATCAATCTAGCGGCTACGCTACTTTTGATTAAGTCTAGATCTTTACTGCCAGTACTAGATCTAACCACAGAAGAAGAAGCCAATATTGAAGACCTCCAAGAAAGACTGAAGTTGTACCAACTCTATCGAGAAATTTCATTTATTCTGCAACAACACTTCGGATACAACGTAATGTACGAACCAGAGTACGCACCACCAAGAGATCCTTTGTTCGTAACAGACAAATATTGCGGTGTCACTGAGCTCCAAGAAGCGATGGGCCGCGTACTAACAAGTCTACCCAAGGCTGAAATCAAACCCACTGCAAAAGTCCGACCAACGATTTCGCTTGAAGATATGATGTCAAAACTCAGAGACCGAATCGAAAAACAAATGAAAACCAGGTTCTCCGAACTCCAACACGGCGAGAGCGACCGAAAAACTATAATCGTTGGCTTTTTGGCGATACTAGAATTATTTAAACAGGGGGATATAATCATCACTCAAACCAGACATTTTGAAGATATTCACCTTGAATTAGAGCGAACAAATATTCCTAAATACTATTAACCATAAGGGTAAAACCGGCCCAGAAAGACAAGTGCTTTCGTGTTAGAATATTGCTATGTCCCTTGATGTATACATTGAGGCGCTACTTTTTTATAAAGCAACGCCTCAGAGCAAACAAAAACTATGCAAACTGTTTTCTGTTACCGACGAAGAACTTGTTGCGGGAATCCATGTCCTTAAAGAAAGGTTGCAAACTGGTGCGACCAGACTAGTAGAGACTGAGACCGAAATTCAATTATCGACAGCCTCTGAGCTGTCCGATTTTATTGAGTCACTGCGAAAACAAGACCTTGCTGGCGACATTGGCAAAGCTGGGGCTGAAACCCTAGCCATAGTGCTCTATCGAGAACCGATTTCAAGAGTTGAGATAGACCGTATTCGAGGGGTAAACTCGTCTTTTATTTTGCGAAACCTTTTGATCCGCGGCCTTATAGTGCGTGAGTCAATCACCGGACAAGGTTTTCGATTTAGGATTAGCCCACAGCTTTTACAGCAACTTGGGGTGACAAATAAACATGAATTACCACAGTTTTCTGATTTTATGAATGCAATAGACACTTTTGACACCATAAAACATGAATGATTATAAGCCAGAAATTATTGCGACTGAAGAAGTGGTTCCAAAAAACCATTTTCCGATTTTTATTCAACTTGGTGTGTTGGCCATTATTATGGTTGGTATTTATGGTTCTTTCTTTATCCAAAGTAGTGCTAATAAAAAAGCCCCGGTTCTTTCACCTAACGAAGTAATAACTACCGATAATACTGAGTACCCGATTACTCCGCAAAAAATTGAGCAAGTAAGCTTACGAGCAAAATCGGCTTACGTGTGGGACGTACGAGGTCAAAGAGTCTTGTACACTAAAAACGCAGATATTGAACTACCGCTAGCCTCGATCACGAAGCTCATGACCACAATGCTTGCCTACGAGCTAGTTTCCGGAGATGAAAAAGTCTCTGTACCGCTGTCTGCCGTAAAACAGGAGGGAAGTAGCGGACTTGTGGTTGGGGAATATTTAAAAATTGAGAAGCTGAGTGAGTTGGCCTTAGTTTCATCGTCAAATGACGCAGCTTATGCATTGGCAGCCAGTGTTGGAACATTGCTCGGAGATAAAGATCCGGCTAGTCAGTTTATTCGCGGGATGAATATTCGCGCAGAAGAGCTTGGACTTAACACCCTAAACTTTAGAAATACTACTGGCTTAGACTTGAGTTCAACCGTGCCAGGAGCAACTGGAAGTGTGCGTGACGTATCGTTTTTGATGGAATATATAATCACCAACTACCCAGAGATAGTTGCCCCGACCCAACTTTCTAGTATCCTTGTTTATAACAATGCTGGTGCGTACCATTTAGCAAACAACACCAATGACATAGTGCTCGATATTCCAAACCTAATCGGGTCAAAAACGGGCTACACCGAACTGGCTGGAGGAAACTTAACCATAGCTTTTGACGCCGGACTTAACCGACCAATTATCATTACCGTACTAGGTTCAACTATAGAAGATAGGTTTACGGATGTAATGACTTTAGTTTTAGCAACTCAAAACAGCTTAGTACAGTAAATAATATGGATTCAATTATTTTAATCGTTTTAATTCCCGCCCTACTGACTTTTTCAATTGGAATATTTATCACTCCATTGGTTACACATTATTTGTATAAACATAAGGTCTGGAAAAAACAAGGTGGAAAAGTTGCGCTGGGAGGTCACGAAGCAACCGAGTTTAATCGATTAAAAGGAGACGGTGAAACCAAAACCCCACGCATGGGCGGTATTGTTATTTGGGGAAGTGTAATTATTACTCTTTTACTCACCTACATATTGTCAGTTATATTTCCTAATCCATTTTTTTCAGATCTAGACTATCTGAGTCGTTCACAAACTTTGATCCCGGCAACGGCTTTATTGGTTGGCGCCATTATAGGATTTTTGAATGATTTTTACGATGTTTCGCATGAAGGGAAGGGTATCCAATTAAAAATTAGACTGGCACTAATTGCCGTTCTGTCTGGTCTGCTTGGCTGGTGGTTTTACGCAAAACTTGGTGTCTCGGGGGTAAATATTCCGTTTGACGGTACGCTGGAGCTGGGAATCCTTATTATTCCGTTTTTTATTCTTCTTACTTTAATGGTTTACGCCAGTGGGGTAATAGACGGCATAGACGGTCTCTCGGGTGGGGTGTTTGCTTCAATTTTTGCCGCTTATACTGGTATCGCAATTATTCAATCTCAATTTGATTTAGCGGTTTTTTGTGCCACCGTGGTTGGCGGTACCATGGCTTTTCTTTGGTTTAATGTGCCTCCCGCCAGATTTTGGATGACAGAAACCGGCTCGATGGCTCTGACTCTTTCATTAGCGACCGTTGTTTTTATGACCGACTCTCTGGGTGAAGGAAATGGTATTTCGCTTTTACTCATTGTTGGCTTACCTTTAATTGCAACGGTTGCCTCTAACGTAATTCAGATTACTTACCGAAAAATTACAGGCAAAAAACTACTACGGATTGCCCCCTTACACCACCACTTTGAAGCCATTGGTTGGCCCTCATACAAAGTGACGATGAGATACTGGATTATCAGTATTTTCTGCGCTGTGATTGGGGTTATAATCGCATCTATTGCATGAACAACAGCAAACCAAAAGCTTTTGATACCTTGTTACTTGGTCTGATTATACTTTTGGTGGGTGGAGGTTTTTTGATTTTTTCTTCGGCTTCGCTCGGACTAATAGCTAGAGACGGGGCGAGTTTCGCTTCGGTGGCTCTTAGCCAGTTTGTGTTTGGAGTGGTGGGTGGGGGAATCGCCTTGTTAGTGATGAGTAATATTTATTACCGACACTGGCGAAAATATGCGTTTTATATTTTTCTTTTATCGCTACTTGCCACCCTAGCGGTGTTTATTCCCGGCATAGGAATGACCCACGCTGGAGCTACTAGGTGGTTAGACTTAGGTTTTACTACACTCCAACCTTCTGAGTTCCTTAAGATTGGATTTATTGTTTATTTAGCCACCTGGCTCTCTGATGTGCACAGCAAAATTGGTGAATGGAAATATGGGCTACTGCCTTTTGCTAGCATCACTGGGACAGTAGGAACTGTTATGTTACTTCAACCAGATACAGACACTTTTCTTATTATGGTTTTTGCTGGCATGGCAATGTTTTTAGTGGCGGGGGCAAAGTGGCGAGACATTGGCTTGATTGTTATTGCTGGCATATTGATGCTAGCAGCAGTGGCAATGGTTCGTCCGTACATCATGGACCGTTTTACTACTTTTCTCCACCCGGAAAATGACCCCCTCGGAAGTGGTTACCAGATTCAACAATCTTTAATTGCCATTGGTTCGGGAGGAATCACCGGTAGAGGTTATGGCCAAAGTATCCAAAAATTTGAATACTTACCTGAACCAATTGGCGACTCTATTTTTGCTGTTTATGCTGAGGAGTTTGGCTTTATTGGCTCAGTTATTTTAATAATAGCTTTTATTTTCTTGACCTTAAGAGGATACAAGACGGCCGCTAAAGCCAGCGATATATTTGGAACTCTTTTGGTGGTAGGTTTTATGACCATAATAATTGGGCAAGCCTTCTTAAACATTGGCGCCATGTTGGCAGTAGCTCCGCTGTCTGGTTTACCACTTCCGTTTATTAGTCATGGTGGTACGGCTCTTTTGTCTACCTTAGCTTCGCTAGGGATTGTACTTAATGTGTCAAAGTATCGAACCTTCAGACGCCGCTCATGATAAAATAAATACTATATGAAAATTGGATTTGTAGGTGGGGGGACAGGTGGACATTTTTACCCACTAATGGCAGTGGGTAACGAGCTAAACAACAGCTCCACAAAACCCCAACTTTACTATTTTGGACCGGCTCCTTACGACAAAGAATCGTTGACGAAGTACAACGTTAAGTATGTCTACTGTCCAGCCGGTAAGCTTCGTCGGTATTTTTCCGTGCAAAACTTTTTTGACCTGTTTAGAAATTTTTTTGGGGTACCAATTGCGATTATAAAACTTTACTATATTTATCCCGATGTGATCTTTAGCAAGGGCGGGTATACCAGTGTACCTGTCTTGTTAGCTGCTAGATTTCTACGTATACCAGTAGTAATCCACGAATCTGATTCTTTACCAGGTCGAGCTAATAAGCTTGCGACCAAACAGGCCCGCTACATTGGGATCGCTTACGATGACGCAGCTAAGTTTTTTCCGGTAGAAAAAACTGCTCTGATTGGAATACCAATACGACCAGAAATTAAGCAAATAACCGCTGAACCGTTTGCAGTTTTAGGTATACCAAACGACAAACCGCTTATATACGTCACCGGCGGGTCGAGCGGGGCCGAAAGAATGAACGACCTAATACTGAAGTCGCTCAGACTGCTGCTTCCAAATTACAGAATTTTTCACCAAACCGGAGCGACGAACCTAGCAGAAATGCGTTTACTCGCTCAAAGTCTTCTAGAAGATAGTGGACTAGATGATAGCTATTACCTAGAAGGAAAAATTAGTGCCGAGATGGTGTCGGCTTTGTTAAGTGCATCGTCTCTGGTTATCACTCGAGCCGGAAGCACCACTCTATTTGAGGTGGCTTACCACGGCAAACCAGCCATCATTATTCCGATCCCTGAAGACGTTAGCCGCGACCAAAAATCAAACGCTTACGCTTACGCTAGGAGTGGGGCAGCTTCGGTAATAGAGGAAAACAATCTAACGCAAAGCTTGCTTGAGCAAGAAATAAACTCTATTATAGGAGATCCTGAACGATACCGAAAAATGTCACAAGCTGCCAAAGGCATGTTTGTCGACGGTGCCGCTAGTAAAGTAGCTAATATTTTGCTATCAATAGGAGCTGAACATGAATCGAAATAACCCTCAAAAAGTAGTCACCCGGTTTGCTCCTTCGCCTACCGGCTTTATGCATATAGGTAACGTGCGAACAGCCCTTTATGCCTTTCTTTTTGCCCGTAAAAACAACGGGACATTTATTGTGCGGATAGAGGACACTGACAAGAACCGTGAAGTGGAAGGCTCAATTGCTCACATTCAAGAATCACTTAAGTGGCTTGGCATTGACTGGGATATTGGTCCTGACAAACCTGGAGATTTTGGATCGTGCTTACAATCAGACAGACTACATATTTATAAAAAATACGCAGATTCACTAATCGAAAAAGGATTAGCGTATCCAGATCCTTATACCACAGAGGAAACCGCTGTTTTCCGCACCCTAGCAGAAAATGAGAAACGTCCATTTCTATATCGAAATCACCGCCCAGCCAATACTGGACCGTGGAATGGTAAACAACCGCTTCGTTTCAAGACTCCAGAAATCAAGCGCTATGAGTGGCAGGATGTTGTGCGCGGAAAACTAACAGCTGGCGAAGAAATGCTCGATGATTTTATTCTTATCAAAGCTGATGGTTATCCGACCTACAATTTTGCTCATATTGTTGACGACCTTGAAATGGGCGTGACCCACGTAATGCGTGGCGAAGAGTTTATTTCTAGTACCCCAAAGTTTTTGAGTCTTTATGACGCCTTAGAAATACCGTACCCGATTTTTGTCACTCTACCACCAATCATGGGCCCTGACGGAAAGAAAAAACTCAGCAAACGAGATGGCTCTAAAGACTTATTAGAATTTCGACAAGATGGATATTTACCAGAAGCCATGCGAAATTTCCTAGCCTTGATTGGCTGGAATCCCGGTGGGAATGAGGAGATATTCCCGAGCAACGAAACAGAAAACGTCTTAGTTGAGAAGTTTTCTTTAGAAAAAATTCAGAAGTCAGGGGGAGCATTTAACGAAGACAAGCTTCGTTGGGTGAATCAAGAATATCTAAGGAAGATGGGACATGATAAACAGTTTGATTATCTTAAAGAGGTCCTGGATAAAACCTTAGCTGAATTACCTCAATACTCAAAAGACAGGCTTGCGGGATTAGTTGCTGAAGTTTTTTCTCGCGTACATAACAAAGTCGAAATAGAAACAGCAGCCAGAGCAGGGGAGTACGACTGGGCTTTTAAGTCTCCTGAATACGAAAAAGACTTACTCAAATGGAAAAACGATAACGATACCAGCGAAGCACTACCCAGACTGCAAAAAGCCACCGAAATTTTCGAACAATCAAAATTTGAGTCTAGAGTTGACTTCCAGCCAGACCTCATGAAATACGCTGAAGAAGTTGGGAAAGGGGAGTTACTATGGCCTCTTAGAGTAGCCTTATCTGGACGCGCACAATCACCAGACCCTTTTACTTTGGCCATGACCCTAGGAAAAGAGGAAACGGTCTCCCGAATTACGAAAGCTTGTGATAAAATACGGTCATAATGACTGTTCGGATACTCGTAGCCTTTTTAATTGGAATTTTGCTTCCGCAATTATTCTTCATAGCCCCGACAAGTGTCTTTGCTGTTTCGGAGATAGATCGTTTAAAAAATGAGATTAATGATCGAAGTGGTCGCTTGTCAGAGATTGAAGAGGAAATAGCCAAGTTTAATTCACAACTACAAGAAGTTGGTGCTGAGAAAAAAACTCTTCAGTCAGCTATCAATCAGCTGGAGTTAGAAAGAGGGAAGGTAAACGCTGAAATATCTAAAACAGAAAACCAGATCACCTCTACAGACCTAGAAATTAACAAGTTAATTCTTGAAATTTCAAGAACTCAAAGAGATATCGACAGTTCGCAAGCTGCGATTGGCTCAATTATTCGCTCCGAATACAAAGCTAGCGAAGACACTTTAATTGAGTTGTTACTAAGACATAGTAAGCTATCAGAATTTTGGAACACTTTTGAAGCTCATGAAAGTATACGAGACTCTTTGTCGACAAAAGCCAGCGAGTTGAGTTCATTTCGCCTGTTACTATTAGAAAAACGAGGCGAAAACGAAGACAAGCGGACCGAATTAAGTTCTCTAAAGAATCAATACAGCGACCAAAATCTGGTTTTGGCGAGTAATAAACGCGAGCAGGCAAGTCTACTAGAGGTTACAAAAAGTGAAGAGAGAAGCTATCAACAACTTCTGTCTTCACAAGAGTCGGCCAGAGACCAAATACTAAAAGAAATGCGAGAGTTCGAGTCGAAGCTCCAGTTTATCCTTGACCCAAACACGATACCAACCCCAGGAACCCAAGTGTTTAGCTGGCCGTTAGCTAATATAATTATTACTCAGTTTTTTGGCGGTACAGAATTTGCAACTAGAAACGCTAGCATTTACGGTGGACGTGCCTACCACCCTGGAGTAGACTTTGGAGCTCCTAGAGGAACTCCTATTTTAGCGCCTCTTACCGGAACCGTACGAGCCACAGGAAACACCGACGCCGTACCAGGCTGTTTTTCATGGGGTAAGTGGACACTAGTTGATCACGCTAATGGTCTAACTACCCTCTACGCACACCAAGACGTAATATCTGTGACTCCTGGTCAAAAGGTTAATACCGGCGAGAGAATTGGCTATGTAGGAAATACTGGTTTTTCTACCGGTCCACACCTTCATTTTACAGTTTATGCTAAAGATGGAGTTTCGGTACGTAAATTTAACGAAATCAAAACTGTTACTAGCTGTGGCCCGGCCTCAACTCCAGTAGCAGCGACAGACGCCTACATTGACCCGATGCTTTACCTGCCACCTTACTAATAACTAATCGTGAGAGTGACTAGGTAAAGCCAAGTTTGGCAAGATGCGATACAATGACAAGTATGAATAATGCTCAAGCTACACAGATTGTGATTCTAGGTGGCACTGGAGATCTAAGTAAAAGAAAACTTCTGCCGGCATTACTAGACTTGTATGCTCGAAAAATGCTACCTGGGGTATTTCACGTTATAGGTTTTGCTCGTTCGAAGTGGAACAATGAAGAATACGCTGAGTTTATCAAAGAGATAATTCACGAGCACAATCCAAATCACACGCACACTGACGAACAAATACAGGATTTTTGTAAAAACATCTCTTACGTTTCTGGTTCGTTCGACGACTTCTCTAGCTATAGTCGCTTGCAAACAGCAATAGACGATTTTGACACTAAAAACGAGGTACGAAGCAATCGCTTATTTTACTTGGCGGTACCACCTAAGTTTTATGAAAATATATTTTCAGACCTAAAAAAATCGAAAATTGCCACAGAAGAAGCTCCAGCCTGGACACATATTTTGGTAGAAAAACCATTTGGCAAAGACCTAGAGACCGCCCAAAAACTGGACCTCCAGTTAGCTAAAATGTATCACGAGGAACAAATATTTCGCATAGACCATTACCTAGCTAAAGAAGCGGTGCAAAATATTTTGTCGTTTCGCTTTGCGAACACCTTGTTAAAAGCCCCGTGGAATAAAGAGTCTATCGAGTCGGTTCACATTAAGATGACAGAAACAATAGACGTTGGGAGTAGGGCAGGATTTTACGAAGGGGTGGGAGCACTTAGAGACGTTGGACAAAACCACCTTCTACAACTGTTAGCCCTAATTGCTATGAAAGAACCCGAGAATTTTACAGTCGAAGCAATGCGAGATGCAAGAGCAGAAGTTTTGAAGTCACTGATTCCGATGTCAATTGAAAATTTGAATGACTCAGTGATAAGAGCCCAATATGAAGACTATCGCGCTAATAACGCAATTGCAGACGACTCTGAAACTGAAACTTACTTTGAACTTAAGGCGGAGTTAAGTATGCCGGAATGGGCGGGAGTTCCTTTTTATATCAAGTCAGGTAAGGCTCTAGATAAAAGTGAGGTTTCCATTACGGTTAAACTAAAAGATGTCGGAACTGGCCTATTTGAAACAGACACCTGCCACAGTATTGGTAACAAAATAACCCTAACCATTTCTCCGGAGCAGACTATCAGTGTAACTCTTAACGCTAAGGCGCCAGGGCTCGGGTACCAGTTGGAGCCCCGGACTTTGTCCTTCACTTGCAACAAAGGCGACAACGAAATAAAAAATTCTTATGAGAAAGTACTTTACGATTCGATTATTGGCGACCAGACCCTTTTTACAAAAACCGACGAAGTACATGCTTCTTGGAAGTTCATAACGCCGATTCTTCAGCATTGGCAAAACACTCCACTGCATTCCTACCAAAAGGGCACTCCCGGTCCCAAAGCGACAATCTTACCCACTTAATTAATAGCTTATGAAAAAAGAATTAGTATTTATCGGATTAGGGAGGATGGGAGCGGCGATGACCGTACGCTTGGTTGAAGCGGGGTACACTGTACACGGTTTTGACGTGTCAGAGAAAGCCAGGTCTACGGCTAAGGTGGCCGGAATAAGCACTTATGACTCAACTCAAGAATCGATAGAAGCTATGCCGGACAGGAAAGTGGTTTGGTTGATGGTTCCGGCGAAATTTGTAGACGGCGTGCTTAATGAAATACACAAAAACCTTTCCCCGGGTGACATAATAATTGACGGTGGGAACTCTTTCTTCAAAGAAACACTGCGCCGGGCGGAAGAAGCGAAGCAAAAAGAACTGCACTACGTTGATTGCGGTACATCTGGAGGTATTATTGGAGCAAGAAACGGGGCCGCATTAATGGTTGGTGGCGACGATAAAGTAGTAGCTGAAGTTGCACACATATTTGAGACTTTAGCTGCTCCGAATGGATACGGTCACGTAGGTAAAACCGGATCGGGACATTTTGTAAAAATGGTACACAACGGCATCGAATACGGAATGATTGGAGCCATCGCTGAAGGAATGAATTTTGTTGAAAAGTACGAAGAGGAGTTGCGAATAAATACTAGACAAGTCTTAAACCCCTACGTTCACGAAAGTATCATCACTAGTAAACTTATGACCTGGATGTCTGATGCTTACCACACTGAAGGTTACCTAGAAAGTATCGTCGGTGAAGTGCCGAAGGGAGAAACCGAGGAAGAGATGGAATTTATCATCAAACAGCAACTTAGCCCAGTCTTGGAAGCCGCCTTGAACCAACGCAAAGCGACAAGGGAGACACCATCAAGAGTCGGTACCCTAATCTCAGCAATGAGAAATCAATTTGGTGGACATAAAGTAATCAATAAAGATTAATATGTCGGAACTTATCATTACAGACAATCCAGCTCAGGAAGTGGGGGATTATATCAATAATATTATCCAAGAACACGTAGGTGATGTTGTCTGTTTACTGGGCGGCGGCTCGGCCTTAGACATTGTTGAATACATACACCCAGGAAAGGTATGCTACCACCAAAACTGTGTAGAAAAATCAGAACTGGAACAACTAAAAAATACTTTATGTGATATATCTGAATGTCGCACAATATTTATGATGGGGGACGAGCGGGTGAGTGGGGAATCAGATATAAATAATTTTTTACAACTTAAGACCCGGTATAAAGGATCCCGAATCTTAGGTAAAATAATTCCGACCGTGCCTGAGCCGGGAGAAACTGAAAATGAATTTGCTGACAGAATTGAAAAAATATTTTCTGAAACTTTGCTTACGCTGACGAATCCTAAGATTATTTTTATCTTAGGAGTAGGAACAGACGGACACACAGCCGGAATCTTTCCGTTGGATGAAGTAGCCTTTCGGGAGACCTATAGAGATGATCTGATATACGTCCCAGTGCACCTAGGTGGCCTTAAAATCGATTCTAGAGCCTCTTTTACACCAAGTTGGATACTTGGGCATACGAACGAAGTTATTGGATATATCACCGGAGAAACTAAAAAATCTATCCTGATTGATTTGAGTAATAATGATAAAAAGCTAAACGAACGCCCAGCGGAGATTTTGAAGCTACATAAGAAGGCTCAAATCTTTACAGACATAGATTTAGCCCCTGAAGAGCCCCCGGAGGAGGTATAGGTCCAGGTGCTAGATAACCTTAGTTATTATTATACCCAGTACTTCGTTTTACATATATTGTGCGAAGTGATATTATATACGCAATGCCAATAAGAAAATCAACAACTCCCCTAAAGGAATACCTCTTCCCCTTTCTTGATTACTGCGAAATCGAAAAAGGTCTGTCCGACAATACTCAGCGCAACTATCAGCAGTACCTCTCCCTCTTCGTGAAGTGGCTGACCTTGAGTGAGTTGGCAGAAATCTTGCCACATGAACTTACTTCTGAGCATGTCTGGGAATATCGTCTTTTTATCGCCCGGAAGTATAAAACCAACCGTGGTGAGTTCTTAAGCAAAAAATCACAAAATTATTATCTGATCGCTTTACGTGCCCTACTCTCCTTCTTGGCCGAGCGAGATATTGATTCTTTACCAAGTAGTAAAATAAAACTAGCCAAACAAAAGTCTGACGAGACTATTTCATTCTTAGAAGTGGCTGACGTTGCAGCCATGGTTGAGGTACCTGACGTTACCACCACCAAGGGTCTTCGTGACCGAACAATTCTTGAACTATTTTTTAGCTCAGGCATGCGTATTTCTGAGCTCACTGCTCTCAATCAAGATCAAATGAGTATACTGAGAGACAAGTCAATCAGTCGCACCTACGAGTTATCGATAGTCGGTAAAGGCAAACATATTCGTACCATCTTCATCTCCCCTCGTTCAGCTGTTTGGATTAGAGAATACTTAGCCAAGCGCCATGATGTAGAAAAACCTCTCTTCATCAACCTTACTGAAAACGGTACCACCAAGCGTCTAACCCCAAGAGCGATCCAACTAATGATCCAACGCACAGCCATGCTGGCTGGAATGTCTAAAAAAGTCACTCCTCACACCCTTAGGCACACCTACGCCACTGATCTGCTCAACCATGGAGCCGACCTTAGATCAGTCCAAGAATTATTGGGACACAAAAATGTCGCCACCACCCAAATCTATACTCACGTCACCAACAAGAGATTGCGAGACATCCACGAAAAATTCCACGGTGGTGAAGAAATGAATAAAAATAAGTAGGAAAGTACTAAGACAGGATCAATCCTCGTCTACTATTATCCCACCGAGAAGCTGCTGCATGATTTTATCGAAATAAGCTCTGTGTTCAGTCAGATGAATCACTCTCTCACTCCCCCGCGATAATTTAGATTCGATCTCGGGATGAGCTTCGAGGTAATGTTTTAGTTTAACTGGAATTATTTCGTCTTGGGAGATAATTTTTTTTGTCTCCTTAAAATGCTGTCTGAGTTGACTCTTGATTTCGGTGTAGTGAGTGCAACCAAGCACTACCACTTCGCACTCCCCTCCTTCAGCCTCTATCAGCTTGATAGCTTGTTCGGTTGCTAGGTCTAAATCTCCGATCTCAATCAAAGGCACCAGGTCTATAGCAGAAATTTGTTTGAGTTCGACATTCCCATTTCCTTTATGTTTTAACTCGAGGGCGTACTTGTCAGATTCAACAGTTCTCTTAGTGGCTAAAAGTGCGACCTTAGTTTTCTGGTCAAAATCAAGCATTTCGATAGTGGGTGCGATAACGCCAAGGATTTTTTTATCTATGTGTTGTTCAGGCAAAAACTCTGTCTGAAGCTTCCGCAGTGTTTCGGCTGAAGCAGTATTACAGGCCACAATTACCAGGCCACAACCGGCTTCAAACAAGTACTCCATACCGGTTTTGGTCAGCTCATATATCTCCCTTTCGGTTTTGTTTCCGTAAGGAAGGTTGGTGGTATCGCCATAAAATACATAGTCAAAATCCGGCAGCTCTTTAGCTACCGCTTTAAGGATAGTCAAACCACCGAGTCCAGAGTCAAAGAATCCAATTTTCATGTGTATGATTATATATTAAAAAAGCTAGCGCCGTAATTAAACAGCGCCAGCAGGGTCTTAATTCATAACAAACTAGACCTATTCATTCTGATGAAACGTGACAAGAATCTCATCGAGTCCAGATTTACAGTTCTCTGCTAGAATTTGTGGACCAGTATAAACTCCAATGAATTTGAACACTCTATGAACGAACGGCAGCCTAAACAGATGAGGCCTATGTTCCCTCTCAAGATAATAATCCATAGTATCCATGTTTATCGAATACGCCCTAATCCTCAGTATGATGAAACCCTGTTTACCCACCTTCAAGGAGGCTCGATATTTTTTGTGAAGGAAATCACTATCTTCCGGATGTCTCATAGACACATCAAAGATTACATCCTTATCAATACCAAGCTCGATAGCCATCCGCGTTGAGCTGAGGAAGAATTTGCATCTATCTTTGACCTCTTCCGGAATGTCGCTAAACACAATTTTAGAACTATTCATTAGTCTACCCTCTCTGGTTTGAGTTTACAGCGTAATTTCGTAATTTGTTAACCTTACAATACTTTCGAAAGACTATCCCAATGCAATGGCTAAGTCAAACATAATATTTCTAAATGTAGAGTGTGGTCTATTCTAGAGACAAGTCTTTAATGATCATAAAATCCTTTTCTTCAACCGACATCATGGACAGTCGATTACCCTTTTGCAACAATTTCATATGCTTGAGTTTATCGATTTTGTTCATCTCTTGTAGAGATATTAGTCTAGGAAACTTACTTATAAATTTCACATCTACGCACAACCACCTAGGATTATCCGGGTCAGACTTAGGATCTGGATGTGCGCTTTTTGAGTCGAACTGAGTCGGATCTGGGTAAGCAACTTTGGCCACCTCCATCACTCCCACCACACCCGTCTCCTTACCGGCATTTGAGTGATACATCAGTGCCAAGTCCCCTACCCTCATTTCGTCACGCATCATGTTGCGAACTTGGTAGTTTCTGACTCCGTCCCATTGTTCTCTGTTTTTGCGCTTTAAGTCATCGATGGAGAACTCATTTGGTTCTGTCTTCATTAGCCAGTATTTCATAAGATAATTATAACCTAATACTGCTATAATGGAGCCAGACTTTATTTATTAAGTTTTATCATATTTTATGTCAATGTTAATGTTATCAGCTGGTCAGCGTGATTTAGTACGAGACAAAGGAACTATTCTGGGACGGGCACTTATCGGATTATTTTTTGTTGTATCTGGTATTTCAATGGTTTTTACAGATGGAGCAGATTATATAGCTAGTAATTTTGAATACCTAGGTCCCCTGGCAATAGTACTAGTTTGGCTGGTTGTAGTATTTAAAATTGTAGCCGGAGGAGCAATTGTTATTGGCAAGAGAGTAGGTGTAGCAGCTGCCGGACTTGTAATATTCACAGCGATAGCCACTCTAATCGACCTCACTAGCCCCTTTGACGCTACTGCGATCCTCAAAAATCTAGCTATTATGGGAGGTTTACTATATCTAATGGCTTATGGGCCGGGAGGCACCAACACCGGTCGTTTTGCCGCAACAGAGAGCGACCAGAACGGAGATGGAATCCCAGATTAATATAGAGACAAATAAAAACAGCCGGCCCCAAAGGGCCGGCTGTTTTTTAGTAGTTTGCAGCAAGAGATCCTCCCCAACATGGCATTGATGCGCTCCATGGTTGAACACCTTGTCTCTCATAGAGATTTCGGGCGAACGCCATATTATCATTAATATCATCTAGATTAAATCCCATCGCTATTGCATCTTCTTCGTGGTAACGCTTGTTGATTTGCATCACCCCTGTATCAGCTGGATCTACCCGTCCAACTAGGACTGAGCCATCCTCATTATGATGTCTAAAAGTCGATTCACATCTAGCCACTTCCGCCATCAAAGGAATATCTTTAAAATAATGCCTTACGATTGCTTCTGTATCCTTAGTTAATCCAATTTGTCGAATCATCGCTGCTTTCTGGTCAACTGCAATGCTTCCGTGCGCTATAACTGGCACGTCTACAGCTGAAACTGTAGCGGCAGTCAGAATTGCGAGAATCACTGTCGATATAATAAGTCAAATGTCTTATCTAATATAATATCAGTGTGACAAAAGTCACGCCACAAGGGCATTTCCCCATTTATAATTGCTTACGCTTTCTAAATAGTCTGTCGTATGAGTGGAGATTCGTTTATAGAATCAATACACCAAATGCGACACTGATAACCGTGAGACTATAACACTAATCTACGGATTAATCCCATAATGGCACAGAATTGACTTACTGTCAATACTATTTAGTGACTTTTCCTCTATAGATGCTTGATAATGAAGAAAATAGTGCTATTTTTAGTGTTGGGGCGGCCATTGGGGCCCGTTCGTTCTTTAGGGTGTAAATAATGCATACAACTACAATAAGCTTTGCGACGTCAATGAATACTGTCTTTGCCTATTTTATTGCCTTGTTATTACTCGAGGTAGACGCAATGTCTGCCTACCTGGCAGTCCATGAGTTTAATCAAGGGAACTGGTTTGGGTTTATATTTAGCCTATACCTGTTCATACTTCCGCTAGTAGCCTTTAGGCTATACTGGAAGGCAAAACAAGAAGTCTCCCTTCAGATGATGTCTCACTAATCAAAACTCTGGAGAAATGCCCGCAGTTGAGCGGGCTTTTTTATTTAGTAGCTACGAGATCGTATTTGATATTCCGACACGAAGCTGGTATTATTTATATGAATGTACAGTGAGGTATAAGACATGATATTCGATGTCTCAATGTTCTTTGTCATATTCATTATTATCTCTATGATAGCGCCTGCATTAATTTGCGGACTGTCATTTTTCAAGAGAAAAACACTTGAGTTTATCAAGCACCCGGTAAAAGCCTACAAATCTTGTTAGACTTAAGTTTCCTCTTCCGTAATATAAAAATTACGGCAACTAAGCCTTGTATCACAATGCGATACAAGGCTTTTTTTTGTGTTGACGACCGAGTGACTAATCTTTAAATTTTGTTAGTGTGGCCACTCCTTCGACCGCCCTTAATACTTCAAGCGGTACCGCAAAAATTACGGTGTTAGACTGATCTGAAGAAAGGTCGTTTAATGTTTGCAAAGTACGTAAGTGGAGTGCTCCCGGAGCTTCAGCCAGGATTTTAGCCGCTTTAGATATATTTTCAGCAGCAGCCACTTCGCCTTCAGCTTTAATTATAACGGCTCGACGTTCTCGTTCAGCTTCAGCTTGCTTGGCAATTGTGCGCTCCATGTCTTGAGGTAGGAAGAAATCTTTAAGCTCTACATTCTCAACCCTAATTCCCCAAGCGTCGGTTTCGGCGTCGATAATTTGCTGAATTCTTTCTGAAAGTTTATCTCGTTCAGCTAAGACTTCGTCGAGAGTAGCACCACCAACGATATTACGCATGGTAGTTTGAGCTAACTGAGAGACGGCGAAGCGGAAGTCTTCTACTTCAAGTACCGCCTTGGCCGCGTCTGAAACTTTGTAGTAAATCACGGCATTGATGCTAGCAGATACGTTGTCGCGTGTGATCACTTTTTGATCTGGCACATCTACCGCCTTGACCCGCAGGTCGACTTTTTCCATATTTTGAAAAATCGGGATAATTATACTCCAGCCCGGTCCGCGCAAGCCGGTGTACTTACCCATTGTTAGTACTACCCCCCGCTCATACTGTTTAACTTCACGTAGCAAAATTACCAGTGAGACAACTACGATTATTATTAGAGTTAATATTGGCATATAGATTTAATTTACAGAATAATTACATCAATTAGGTTTAGCTCCAGTCTACAGACATAATCTAATACCGTCTAGTCCGAGTACATAGCGTACTTTGGCAAAACAATGAAACCATCTCTCAAACTAGCTACTCGTTGTGTTTCTTTAAGATAGCCATCGCACCGTATAGACCAGCCTCGTCACCCAGCTTAGCTTCAGTAATAAAAGGACACTCCACAAAGCCATCCAGCACTTCGACGGTTTCTCTTCTTATGTCAGCTATTTCTATCCGCGGATCACCAATAATCATTGATCCGCCCAGAACAATTACCTCTGGAGACCAGTACATTACGGTATTACGCAGACCTTGAGCTAAATACCCTGCTAGTTCCTTCCAGAGCAGGTCTGTTTGGGGAATGTCATAAGGCTTGATTCCTAGGCGGTTTTCGACTGCAGTGCCAGAAACCAAGTTTTCTAGGGTTGGAGATATTTCATCGCCTAGAATAGTTCTGTCTACATCTAGTATTTGGTGCCCCGGTTCAAAGCCGACGGTTGCCATGTCTATTACTCCATTCTCTATCTTTACCCCTCCTACTCCAGTGCTGATCGTATGATAAGCCACTATGTCCATACCCTGCCCTCCTCCATAGACAGCCTCTCCAAGACCAGCTATTGCGGCGTCATTTTCTAAATATACCGGTACTTTGTATTTCTTTTCAAAAGCTTCCACAATTGACTTCCCTTTCCAATGAGTCAAGACCGCATCATTTTCAATCCCGGTTTTACCTTCGGTTAAACGACCTCTGATTCCTCCGGCTATGGCGGTGGGTTTCTCATTAGTTATTTCCGCTATACTTTCAAAAATTTTTTTCATTCCATACTCGAAATTCTCAGGGGTTTTGAAGCTAGTATTTTTATCAAACTTATTTAAGTCATTACTAACAGCCACTCTGGTTTTGGTCCCACCGATATCAAATAGTACGTATGTCATAAGCCCAGTATATTTCTAGTCTTTTCTTTATAAAGCTCAACATTAGGTTGGTCGAAAGCGTTTAGATTCATCAACTCCGCTAGGTACATAGTTTCAAGCATTCGCATCCCCATAAAAAGTCCGAGGGAGTAGGGTAAATCTTCATCGAAGATTGTCGATCGGTATGGAAGCGATCGTTCTTGGTACGCACCCATTACTCCCCCGTAAATTGCCGTGGCAATTTCTTGTACTTCGAACTTTCCAAAAGTCTTAGCTACTCCAGTTTTTGGAATATCAAAGTCTATTGAATCGTCGTCGAAGGTCACGAAGTCTGTGTACACTCCAGCAAACCCACTTAGATATAGCTGTCCGACTGAGTGTAACTCAACTGGAGTTGAAATGGTGTGTAAAAAACCTTTAGTAACAGGTTTCTTTTCTCGATCTAATTCTTTACCAATGCTTTCAGCAAAGAGCTGTCGATACCAAGCCCCAAGTTTCGCGAGGCGTTTTTCAAAAGCAAAGAAGTTGTAGTGAGTGAAGTTCTTTTGCATGTAATGATGCAGTCTGACAGCATTATCAGCTACTAAAGATTCAAATTCATCGACTGTCGAGTCGAGCACACCCGCTATATAGGAATCAGTGTCGTGATCAAGCAGTGCTAACGGCACTAACCCTACCTCTGTCGCCACGGAGTAACGTCCACCGACGATCGAAGGCATTCTTACCAAAGTCACTCCCAGTCGCTTCCCTGCCCTCATAAACTCAGTGCCTTCGTTACCGATAAAAATGGTTCGGCCATAGATAGCTTTATCAAATTTTTTCTTTAGCGCTGTCAGCAAGACTCCAGCGTTAACTAAAGTTTCGGTAGTATTTCCAGATTTACTAATTACACAAATGGCCAGTTTTTTAGGTGATTTAATTGGCTTTAGAGTTTGAATCAGCTCTTCTATATCATGAGCTGAGACCGTGTCTAAAGTATGCAGTTTTACATTACCAGTATCTAAAGCTGAATGAATTGCTTCAGTTCCAAGATTTGAACCACCAATGCCAACCAACACCAAATGCTCAATACCTTTAAATTGCTTCTTGATAGCATCTATGGTGTCGTGCAGTTCTGGGCTCTTGATATGCGCCAGCGAATACTCCGGTTTCTTATCATCTCTTTTTGAGACCACCTCCGTTACTTGTTGGCGATATTTAGCTAGTTTTTTTACGCCACTGGCTTGAGAGCTTGGAGTGATTGATTCAATATCAAAATAAGAGTGATACATATAACTAAATTTGTCTGGTTTTCTTAATTTTTCTAACTTCTTTTGTAACGTACTTATAAGCCTCATCTATCGTATCGACAACGACAAACAGTTCCAAATCTTCTGAGCTGATGGTCTTAAATTCTTTAATCAAAGTTTGCTCAAAGAATCTAATTAATGGTTCCCAATAAGTCTTTCCGTATAGTACGACTGGTAGTCTTTCAATTTTTTTAGTTTGGATAAGAGTGATGATTTCAAAAAATTCGTCTAGGGTACCGAATCCACCTGGGAAATAAACGTAGGCTTCAGACGCAAAGGCCAACATCACCTTACGGGAGAAAAAGAAATCAAAGTTAAGGGATTGAGTTGTATATGGATTAAGAACTTGTTCAAATGGCAATTTAATATTTAAACCAACTGACTTTCCGCCTACTTTAAACGCTCCGACATTTGAAGCCTCCATGATACCGGGCCCTCCACCTGAAATAATTGTGAAGTCGTCTTTGGCAAACTTGGCAGCTAAAGCTTCTGCGTCCTTATAGTATTTATCCGTAGGATTAGTTCGGGCACTTCCCCAAAAAGTAATCGCCAGGTCGTGTTCACGCAACAACTCAAAACCCTGCACAAACTCGGACATGATACGAAACACTCGCCAAGACTGCACCGCGTCTCCGTCTGTTCCAGAGGGACATAGCAATTCTGTTACTACTCTACTTTCGTCCGACTTTTTTTTAGTGCCTTTTTTATCTTTTTTATTTCCAAACATAAGACTATTGTAGCATTTGGATTATAGCCAAGGGATTTCGAACAGTTCGAATTCGGGGAGAAGTTTTTTGTCGTACAAGAGTCTAGCCACCACTTCGCCATGACAAAGAGCACCAGTTAAGGCGTTGTGTGGTTTGGGTTCCGAGTCTATTCCACAATAATTAAGTACGGCATCTAAATTAAGTGAGCTTCGCTTATGTTCTTCGTCAATTGGGGCTTGGAGACCTCTTTTGATCATATGCATCCAACACATGGTGTGAGTATCGAGCGTCCGATGAGCAAAATTCCAATTGTAACCAGCTCTTCCCGAAGCGGCTTTTAGCATGTCGCGATCAAAGGATACATTTTGACCAGTCAGAGTACGGTCCTTAAAATCCTTGCACCAGTCAGTGAAATTTCTAACTAGTTCGGCTTCGGACATTTTATTTAGATCGGTTACCTCAGCTTCGGAAAAACCACTGACAGCTAATCCATCTGGATCTATATGAGCACCGTCCCAAACTTTACACTCAGCATAAAAACGATTGTCTGGATTCTCAAAGTCAAACGCTCCAATCGAAACAATCGAATGTTTCTCATAATTTACCCCTGAGGCTTCGATATCTAAAATAAGCATGGCAAAATTGTATCATAATCTCGGACCCAACCTGCATTAGGTTATAAATCCGGACAGTTGGCGGCTGGGGTGTAGCCGGCGGCTTTAGCTAGTTCTGTCGTGTCAAAGTAGATTTTGTTTTCTTCTTTGATTTGTTTAGCTCCGGGGCAAGTTAATAAGTGATACTTGGTCCCAGATTTTGAGGCTACCAGTGTATCTGACAAAGCACCGACAGTAATTACCGAAGGTAGATTGTTTGTGTTAATGGGTGTTTGAGTAAAAGTAACCCCAGCTTCTTTCCAAGCAGCTGGCTTCACTCCTCCTTCTCCAATCATTGACTGTCTACCTAACCCAAAGGAAACCACTCCCACTAAAATTAGCAATAAAGCTATAAATATAGCGTCATCTGCCAAAAAAGACTTGAATTTATTATACATATGTCGTATACTCTGCCAGTTAAATTCTAATTATTATACAGTAAGCGTATGTCAACTAAGAAATCAGGAGGAACTTCCAGAAACCTACGTGATTCACAACCAAAATATCTTGGAGTGAAGCGCGCAGACGGACAAACGGTCAAACCGGGCGAGATTATTGTTCGTCAACGAGGAACAAAAATTGAAGCCGGAAAAGGCGTAAAAGTGGGCAAAGACCACACCCTTTTTGCAGTTGTTAACGGAGTTGTTTCTTTCCGAAACATGCGCAAGACTCGTTTCAACGGACAAGCTGTCACCAAGAAGGCTGTCGACGTAGTTTAGGCTACTTTCTCTTAATATGTAAAAACGGCCCCTAGGGCCGTTTTTACATATTAACTTTATCTTTTCTTAATCTCAACTGATTGGATCACGATATCTTCGAGCGGTAAATTAGTTGGGTTGGTTTCTGCTACAGCAATCATGTCTACTATGTCCATTCCATTAACCACTCGACCAAACACTGGATGTTTAGACTCTAACGGTAGCTTGTCGAAGTCTAATCTTTCGTTGTTAATCAGGTTAATGAAAAACTGACTCCCACCAGACTCAGGGCCACTGTTGGCCATTGAGATAGTACCTCTGGTGTTGGTCAGAAGCGCAGACTTAACGTGTTCATCTGGGATGAAGTAACCCGGGCCTCCAGTACCGTAGGTTAGAAATTCTGAAGTCTTTGTATTTGGGTCTCCACCTTGGATCATGAATCCCTCAATCACTCGGTGAAACTTGGTTTGGTCGTAAAAACCTTTCTCAGCTAAGTTTACAAAGTTTCCAGCTGTAATTGGCATTATGTCTTCAAATAATTCAACTTCAATCACTCCTTTGTTGGTATTTAGTACGGCTACTGGGTTCATATTATTTTTTATATCTACGTCATAATTGGCTAATTCGTTGACCGATAATGGCTCTTCGAGCTCAGTAGTCAGGGCGTTACTATTGCTAATAGTATTGTCAATATTCATTATCCACATAACACCGCCAATTAAAGCGGCGCAGGCTACTAACAAAAATATAATTGGCCGAGCTTGCGCAAGAAAATTGTTCATACAATACTATTTATTACTAACCACTTCGATTGTAAACTTGGCCTTGCTTGGGCCAGAAATTAACTCTATTTCATGTGCTCCTACCTCTTTAATAGGAGAACTAACAGAAATCATACCAGCTTCTATTTTTGTACCAGCTGCAGACACTGCTAAAGCGATGTCGGCTTCGCTCACCGCCTTAAAGGTATGACCTTTTTCGTTTACTTCTGCCGCCACCTTAACTACAGTATCCTTCAAAGTCGCCATTGCGGTATCGAAGTTAGTTTTATTAGCTTGACTAGAGGCGTCTACTTTTGCCTGTACCTTCTCTATTCGCTTAGTATTGGCCAAAGACGCGGGCTCAGCCAAACGTTTGGGAATAAGTTGGTTACGAGCGTAGCCGTCGGGCACCTCAACTATTTGTGATCTACGTCCAATTTTTGCAACGTCCTGCAGAAGAATTACTTTCATATTCATTATATTACCTACCAAACCAACACCCTAAAGTGTTTTTCGCTTTCATCATAACAGACTTAATCTGAGTACTCCAGCTACTCAGATTATCTCTCTACCGGCTGCTCTTCGACCGTTTCACTTACCACCTCTTCTCCGGCTAAGAATCTTATGGCTGCATCTTTTTGAGAATCTGCTCCAGCCAGACGTTGTTCGGTTGTTCGACGAATAATAATGTTTGGAGTTAGTCCGCCGTCAGAAATAGAAATTCCGTTTGGTGTTAGCCACCTGGCTACAGTTACTTTAAGCGATGAACCATCATCTAGTTTGACCAGTTCCTGAACCGAACCTTTGCCAAACGTCTTTACGCCAATAATAGTAGCTACACTGTGATCCATTAGTGCGCCAGCCAAAATCTCTGAAGCCGACGCGGAACCAGCGTCTACTAACACCACTAAATCTTGAGGGGTGAAAGACTCAATCTGTCTACCCCGGCTTCTAAAATCGTCGTCTTTAGAACGGTCGCTAAACCGCTCTTTAACCACCACCTTACCGGCTGGCAAGAAATAACTAGCGATAGAAACTGCACTCTGCAAGTAGCCTCCAGGGTTGCCTCTTAAGTCGAGCACTAAAGTATTAGCGTCGCTGTTTAGATAATCTTCAATTGCAGACTGCATTTGAGCTTCGGCTACTGCGTTAAAGCTATATAGAGAAATTACAAAACTATCGTTGATCCTTTCTGTTTTTACGGTTGGGATCTCGATCGTGTCTCTCGTGATGGGAATATCTAAAAATTCAGACTCTCCTTCGCGATAGATCTGCAAAGTAACCACGGTCCCCTTTTCACCCCTAATTAAGTGTACCGCTTCATCAATCCGCATGTCTTCCGAAGAAATATCATCGATCTTTACAATTACGTCTCCTGGTAGTACGCCAGCCAGCTCAGCTGGCGTACCGGCCAGTGGGGCGATAACAGTCACTAGACCGTCGCTTAGCCCTACTTCCATCCCAACTCCGCTAAAGTTGCCGGAAATATTTTCTTCAAACGAAGCCGCGTCTTTAGGAGGCATATAGACGGTATATGGGTCGTCGTAAGCGTCTACCAAGCCTTCAATCGCACCTTGTACACGTTCTTCTTGGGTAATACCCGAGGTAGAGCTAGACGTAGCAAACTTTTCTTCTAAAAGTTCCCAAACTCGCCAAAACTCTTCTAGGTTTGGTTCAGAGGTAACTTCTGAACCATCAGCTTTTACAAAAAAATCAAATAAGCTGGCTTTTTGGTTTCCAAAGACTTCTTGCTGACCCAACTGCAAACCAGACATAAAGGCCCCTATAGCAAACAAAAAGGCCAAAACGTAGCCCAATCCCTTTTTAGTAAGCATAGTGTTTGGTTTTTGTTCAAGGTCTCCCTGATTTGAGTTCATTAACATGCAGACATTATCGCACAAAGTTCTATCTACCCAAAGCGGTGTTGGTGTATCAATAAATTTGGTACACTGTTCACATTATGTTTAGTAACTTATTCATTAAGCAAACCCCGGTTAAAATCCGTAAAATTACTGTCTATAACACCGAGTCTAAAAAACCAGAAATTTTTAAACCTTTAAGTGAAAAAGAGGTCAAAATGTATAGCTGTGGACCGACCGTTTACGACTACGCTCATATTGGCAACCTACGATCATTCGTATTTGCTGACATTGTGAAACGCGTAATAGTGAGAAATGGCTACCTGGTCAACCACACAATTAACCTGACAGATTTTGGGCATCTCACCGACGACGGCGACGCTGGCGAAGACAAAATGATGAAGGGCTTGAAGCGTGAAGGTCTGCCAGTCACACTCAGCGCCATGCGCCAACTCTCCAACATCTACATCAAGGCTTTCGAAGACGATATTGAAGAACTCCGAATCATCCCGCCAGCTCACTGGGCTCGAGCCAGTGATTATATTAAAAAACAAATTAGTCTAATTAAGACCCTCGAAGAAAAAGGCTTTACCTACGAAACCAGCGATGGACTCTACTTTGACATCACTAAATTCCCCAAGTATGGTCGCTTAGGTAAAATTGATATCAGTAAATTAAAAAGTGGTGCCAGGGTTGAAGTAAATACCGAAAAAAAGCACCCGGCAGACTTTGCTGTTTGGAAAAAGGGCGAACTTGGTTGGGAAAGTCGTTGGGGCAGAGGCTTTCCTGGTTGGCACATTGAATGTTCGGCGATGGCCATGGCGACGCTTGGTAAACAAATCGACATTCATACTGGCGGTGAAGATCACGTAGCCATTCACCATAATGCCGAAATCGCTCAGTCGGAAGCGGCTACCGGCAAAACGTTTGTAAAATACTGGCTCCACAACGCTTTCATTACCATCGATAGCACAAAAATTTCTAAGTCCCTTCGCAACACCATTACCATGCGTCATTTAATGGATCGGGGGTTTTCTGGCGACGATTACCGTTACTGGCTTCTGACAGCTCACTATCGTTCCCCGGCGAATTTCTCTTGGGCAGCTCTCACTTCAGCCAAGCAAGCCTTGTTCAAGCTCAAGCGCATTATGTATGAAGACTTCAAGCAAAAAACTGCGGTGCCTGACGCTAAGTATCTAGAACTCTTCGAGGAGCGTCTAGCCAATGATTTCGATACTCCTGGAGCCATTGCGGTACTCTGGGAGATGGTCAAAGACTCTAAGCTAGACAACAAAACCAAATGTGGAACCTTAATATCAATGGACGAAGTGTTAGATATTGGTTTATCAGAAAAACTAGATGACGGCGTACGAGCACTGGGCGTGATAGCTAGCGACGACCTACCAGAAGAAATCCAAGCCATTATAGACGAGCGAGAAGCCGCGAGAATCGCCAACAACTGGCCGGTAGCAGACGCCCTCCGCGACAAACTAAAACTAAAAGGCTACGAGCTAGAAGACACCTCTCATGGACCGAAGGTGACTCAGATCTAGCGATTAATAACTTCAGTTATTAAGCGTTGCTAAATACACAATAAGTACTACGTAAAAAAGTCCGACGAACAAACCAGGAAATATGTAATATTTGACTGACTTTCTTTTGAAAAAGTACCTAAAAATTTTCGCAAATAGTAAAACAGTACTTAAAACTAACGTGGTCCAAAAAAAAAGGCTCTGCTATTAATTCAAAAAAATCATCTAGTGAATCCGGTAGTCTCATTCCCATATAATCGCTAAGGACTATTACTGAGCCAAACCATACGGGAAACAAAGTGACTGCTACATAGATAAGTCGATTCTTAGTTACAGAGAACCATTTGTATATAGCTGAATTATACCACCAGGCCCAACACAATGTTTTCAATTTGTGGCACATCGCATCAAGCTCACCCCGCGTCCCTCCTATCGTCTCGTATACATCGACGATTTCGAGCTCTCGCTCGAACCAGATAAAAAGCAAAGAAATTCGCTTTTTATCCCCAGGCCTGTGCAAAAGACCAAAAATCCGCGTTGATGGATTTCGTGGTAAACTTGAATGAACAAAGGAGCGGAAGCTACTATTGTGAATTTATGTCCGAATCCGGCCCTTTCCTAGGGCGGATTCCTGGACGACTCTACATTACCTGAAATACCCTATACATACTTAATCATGTCATCAAACGAACACAATCGATCACTCCGTA